>Ga0105854_1000170_pt1 | contig 35364 bp, 41 predicted proteins | sample OrgsoiDNA_201058_FD_89679 | JGI IMG/M metagenome (GOLD analysis project Ga0105854, IMG submission 89679) | Permafrost soil microbial communities from the Arctic, to analyse light accelerated degradation of dissolved organic matter (DOM) -... | ecosystem: Environmental > Terrestrial > Soil >... | reverse complement strand
TTGGCCGTTCCCTCGACCACCCCCGGCGGTGTGTCCATGTTGTAACGCCATGTGCCGGTGTTGGTCAGAATGCCGACGCTACTAAACAGCCGTTGCTCCATCCACGTCGCCACCGAGCGCGGCCCTTGATGCGGATCGGTGTAATAAGAGTCGTAGTTAAACAGCAGGCCGTTACTGCTTTGCGACGGCGTATAGCCCAGCAGATTATCCGAGGAGACATTCTGCTGCGGCAGCCAGGCATCTGGCACCTGTAGCACCAGTTGCTGGTTGGCGGCGTTATATTCCGATTTCACGTCGGGCAGCGCCCCGACATCGACCAGCCCGTGCTGTGGCCCATTAAGATGGACATGATTTTTGGTCAATACGCCCGCCTCGACAAACCAGGCATTGTTGCGATAGGTCACAGGTACCACCTGATTATCGGTCTGGCCGTTGACCACAATCGCCAAATAATAGGTTGCCTCCGCTTGTACGGGGGCGGCGCGCGGTGCAGCGGGTAAGGAATCGTATTCGGCCGCACGCGTGCTCAACGGCAGCGCGAGCAGACTCACCCCGCAGGCATAGGTCACATACAGACCGTGGCGGGCAGTTCGTCTCATGATAAGCCCCGTCCTCAGGGCAAAACGTCGGTGTTCCATAAGTCGCGGCTCCCGAATTTATTCGCCGCGAGGGATCACAATCGGTTGGGTGTTATCGGCAATTTGTGCATTGAGCTGCCCCCCGGGGATCACCCCGGCAGGGACCGGCCAGCGCATTTCCTGGCCCGGTAAAACGTATCCCATAAAGCCGCCTACCATGGTTTTGACACCGCGTTTGGCATCGCCGGTCATTGACCAGAAAACATTGCTGAGTCGCGCGTGAACAATGCCGGTATTGCGTACTTTCAGAAACGATTTCCCGCCACCACTTTCGATACTCCAGCTCAGTACGGGCTTGGTTGCCTCCGCCAGATTACGTTTGATATCGGCCCGTTCATTGGTCCAAAGCCCGGCGCCATCAACAAACAGCGGCAGCAAATAACGCATCTGGAGCTGCAAGCCGACCACCGCTTTGTCTTTCCCTTGCTCCGCAGGCTGCAAAGGCGAGGGGATTTCATCGATGATGATCCTAAAGGCTTTTTCCGTATTGGCGGGAACCGGGGTATTACGGATCAGACGAATCAGCTGGCGCTGGCCCGCAGGAACCGTCGCGAAAGGCGGGCTGGCGACCACATCGGTTTGGTCGGCATAGCGTTCGTTATAGTTTTCCTGTTTCCATGCCAGCACGCGAATTTGCAAAGAAACCGGCGCACTGCCGCGGTTTTCCAGCCATAACGCCGATCCATTCTGGTCAGATTCAATGATTTGATACACCGGCCATACCAGCACCGAACTGGCCGCGCTGACGGGGGAGGAAACCCAAAAAAGAGTGAGTGATAACAGACTGGCTAGCGCGCGAAAAAATGTCTTATGCATAATTCATATCCCGATGATTCAATAAGTTAAGGTTACAGTGACCGTATCTGTATAGGTTCCCGCAGTGGGTAATGGGGTCACGGCAAACAGGCGTGCATAAACCGGATAAGTCTGGGTAGTGAGTGGAAAGTTAGTGACGATTTTTGCCAGCGAGCCGGTTCCCCAAACCTGCGTTCTGGCGGCGTCTTGATAGAGTTGATAACCCAAGGTTTGGGTTGCGCTGGTGGTGTTTGCCATGAGGCGTTGCGTGGCGTTGCCGCCATTGACACCGTAGTCCATCGAAATCGTCACGGTGGATCCGGGTGTGCAGGTGACGACCACGCTGCCGGTGCCGCTGGCGGTGACGACGTCAACGTTGCTGGGGATCGACGACATCGATCCAAAATTGATGGTGCCGAGGTTTGAGATCGGCGTCGCCAGCGAATTGCCGAAAGCGCAGCCGTTAACAATGGTGGCGGAGACCGTGAAGGATTTTGATATCGTGTCGCCCCACGCCGCTGAACTTGCCAGAGTCGAGAGGAGAAACAAAACATAGGCTGCTGCAAAAGACCTATTTTTCATCATCAGCCCCTGTTACCAACTGACGGTGACATTGACCGTATCTTGATAAACGCCTGCGGCTGGCGTGATTTGCGAGGGGACTTGCCCATAAACCGTATGCCATTGATCCGCGCCGTTTCCCGTGTCGCTAAGCCCGGTCGTGTTATCCCAAATCGTACTGAGACTGGCGGTGGTATACAGGTTATAAAGTACCTTCAGGGCTGCGTTGGTGGTGTTAGCCATATTGCGACTGGTGACGCTGCCGCTGCTGCCGCCATCCATCAGGATTTTATAACTCAGGCCACTGATGCAATTGACGCGAATAGAACCCGCCAGTTGTGCGCTGGTGGTATTGATGACGCTGGCGAGGCTGGCATAATTGCCGAAATTTAAGGTGCCGTAGGAGGTTGAATTGCCGACCGTGGTGCCTGCGGTACAGGCAGGCAATAGCGTGGCCGTTACCCCGAGGGTAGCCGCGTGGCTTGCAGGGAGTAAAGCCGAAATAAGGAGCATACAGCGGCAGGGCAGTAACAACAGCGCCTTAATATCCATCATCGTTCCTTCCTTGAATGGCAGTAATTCAGGGCCGAATCCGGCCCTGATTCAACGAGCTATTACCAGGAAATGGTGGCGACTACGGTATCGTTATAGGTCCCTGCTGCTGGTGTAGTACTGGTTTGATCGCCCGGAAGAACGCGACCATAAATAGGAATATTTTGCGCCGTCGTGCCCGTGGTTAACGTGACGGGGGTATTGATGCCAATTTCAGTGGTATGTGCCGCATCCGAAAACAGGCGATAAGAGATTTTGTTGCCGCTCGACGTCATGGCACGCACGGCGCCCGTTGCAGCCAGACCGCCGTTGAGTGACATTGACGGTGTCAGGCCGGTGCTGCAGGTGATGGTGACCGCGCTGCCATTCGACCCGGCCACGGTACCGTTGATAATGCTGGTGACGTCGGCATAGTTACCGAAGTTCAACGTACCCCACTGGTTAATGCCTCCCGTTACGGATCCGTTACCAATCGTACAACCGGTACTGATGGTTAATTGCACGCCGACCTGGCCGACGAGTAAACCTACTGCTTGCGCCCCGAAGGAAGCAGAGAGAAGCGCGGCGGTGAATAAACCCAGAAGTGATTGATTTTTGACGTCCATGATGACTCCCCGATAGCAAAAGCTATAGCTGTGTGTTCATGCAAGAGGTTTGCATGTGGAATTTCTCTGGCGGGAATTACAGAAAAAAAATCAAAAATCAGTCATCAACATCGGGGAATACCCGTATCCCACTGTGGGGATTTATCACTGACCTGGTCAGTGTTAACCTTGGGTTAGCGTGCTTTCTTTTTAGTCCAGCATCGTATAACCGCTGTAACATAGTTAAATATAAGTTAATAAATTTAACTTAAGAGGAAGTTTCCAACACTTTCAGTAAAAGGCTCTTAAATTCTGATAATGAGTAATTATAGATATTTTATCCTTTAATTTGTTTGTTTTTAAGAATTTAAAACCTAATAAAAGTTTGAATTTGATTTAAATTAAGGTGTTTAGCTGAAGGTTTTTGAGGGTGTCGGCTGAATTATAGACAATAAACATCAGGTATTGTGGTGTTTTAGATCCTTTTTACTTTTTCATCACTCTCCCTATTATTTATCTCACCATCAGGCTGAATCTATTATGGTTTTATCCGTACCTCTTACAGAAAGCATAGTGAAAGATCTCAACGCACTGGCGGCGTTTCTGGCTTATGACACGACTTCCGACGGAAAAATGTCGCGCCGTAACGGCCATTCGGCCCGGTTATTGATCCTGCTGGGCAATGCGATTTTGCCGGTCGCCGAGCGCGCCTTTGCGGCATTGGCGGACGGTGTGGTGGACAAGGTTCTGATTGCCGGCGGGATCGGGCATTCGACCGATTTGTTGTATCAGGCGGTGAAAAATCATCCGACGTACCGCGTGATCGCCACCGACGGGCGTAGCGAAGCGGAGATTTTGCATGATATTGCCGTGGCGTTTTTTGCGGTCAACCCTCAGCAATTGTTACTGGAAACGGCATCGACGAACTGTGGCGACAATGCCACGCAGGCTCGACGGGTATTGGATAGGGCGGGCGACCCATCAACACGCATCATTCTGACCCAGGATCCGTTAATGCAACGGCGCACTGACGCCAGTTTCCGGAAGGTGTGGGAAGACCGGCCTGAGGTGCAATTTATCAACTGGCCGACCTTTGTTCCGCAGCTTGAACAGGTAGGGGATAGAGTGCAATACCGGGGTGAACAGGACGCCAGCCTGTGGTCATGGGCGCGTTTTGCTTCGCTGTTGCTGGGCGAAATCCCGCGTTTGGGTAATGGCCCGCAAGGTTACGGGCCGCAGGGGAAGGGGTTTATCGCGGCGGTGGATATTCCGCCGCAGATTGCCGCCGCTTATGCCCGTCTGCTTCCGCTGCTGGAGGCCGAGCATGGCGATCGATCTTTCTAACGTGAACGAGACAGATCTACACTTCGGCGGCATCCTTCACGGCCGCCGGCTGCGCCTTCTCCTTACCGGCCAACGCCACCATCACCACCAACGCTGAAACCAGCGTGATCGCCATCAGACACAGCAACAGATGATGCAAAGACGTGGCATAAATTTGTTGCAGCTGGGCATTGCTGGCCTGCGGCAACAGATGCTGCGCGTGAAGTAAATCTCCGGTCGCTAAACGCTGGCTAGCCTGAGCCATGGCGCTTCCCGAGAAATGCGCGGCCAGCCCGTGGTCAGCAAAGGTTGCCAGCAACGCCCCGACTATCGCCAGCGACAGCCCTTCACCGGCGACACGCGTGGTGCTGAAAATACCGGTCGCCATGCCCGCTCGCTCTTTCGGCACCACGCTCACCGACAGCCCATCCATCAATCCCCAGGGAACGCCGACCCCTAAGCCAATCAGCAACATCGGCAAAATCATCTGCGTCATATTTTGTGCCTCTACCGCCAGACTCAGCCAGCCTAATCCTAGTGCGGCCACCACTAAGCCGGCGGTACAGAGCAGGCCCGCACTGACCCAACGTGTCAGCCATGCGGCGATCAGCGGCACCGCCAGCATCGGCAGGGAAAGGGCCATCATCATCAGCCCAGCCTGTTGCTCGTTCATGCCCATAATGCCGATAAACTGCATCGGCAAGATCACCAGCAGCACCACAAAACAGAAACCGGTGGCGAGCGGTAGCGCTTGCACGCCTATAAAGCGCGGGAAACGGAAGAGCGATAAATCTAACATCGGGCGGCGCACGCGCAGTTCGACCACAATAAACAGCGCTAATAACAGCGCCGAGCCTGCCAACATGCTAAGCACGCGCGAACTTTGCAGCCCGTATTGCGGAATTTCCATCAGCGCCCAGGTTAACAACGCCAGCATCAACGTGAAGGTGACGGTGCCCGGCCAGTCGAGCCCCGTGGCATCGGGATTGCGTGATTCGCGCATCCGCGAGGCACCGGTCAGCAGCGCCAGCAGGGCGATCACCGTGGCGGAGATAAACACCGAGCGCCAGCCGAAGTGCGCGATCAGCAGACCGGCGAGGAATGGCCCGAACGCCAGACCGACGCCAAAACTGGTGCCGAGTAAACTGAAGGCACGCGTGCGGGCCGGACCATCAAACTCCTGGGCCAGCGCGGCTGAACCGCCCGCCAGTGCCGCCGCCGCAACCATTCCTTGCGCGCCGCGCAGCAGGTCAATCCATAGCAAACTGGTGCTGAAACTTTGCAGCAGAGACAGCAGCGCAAAACCGGCGACGCCAAAAATGAACACCTTCTTGCGGCCAAACTCGTCGGCCAGTGCTCCGGCGGCCATCAAGAAACAGCCGAAGGTAAGCATAAATGCATTGGTGATCCAACTGAGCGCCTGAGCGCTGCCGCCCAGTTCGCGGGCAATGGCCGGTGTCGCCACCGCACCGCTGACAAAATTCAGCGGTAAAATCATCCCTGCTAAGCAGACGGTAAACAGTACGGTTAACTGGCCGCCAGGGCGCGTGGTGGATGGCTGCATGAAAATCTCCGGGAAATAGAATGTTGCAAGGATGATAAAATGTCTGCAATCTGGCCGAAACAGGCTAACTGTCCGATGATTGCGGACAAAAAAGCGTTAATCGGTGCGGGGAGTGAACAATGGATAATCTCAACGGCATGCTGGCGTTCGTGCGCGCTGCCCAACATCAAAGCTTTGCGGCGGCGGGCGCTCGTCTTGGGATTTCGGCCTCGGCCATCGGCAAAAGCGTGGCGCGGCTGGAGGAAAAACTGGGGGTGCGACTGTTTAACCGCAGCACGCGACGTATTAGCCTGACTGACGAAGGCCTGCTGTTTTTCGAGCGTTGCCAGCTCATTGTGGCGCAAGTGGAAGAGGCCGAGCAGGAGCTGTCACGCGTTTCTGCCGAACCGCGCGGTAAGCTACGGGTGAGTATGCCCGCGATTGGCTATCGCATGTTATTGCCGCATCTGGCGGAGTTTATGCAATGTTATCCGCACGTTGAGCTGGAGCTGGATTTTAGCGATCGCATGGTGGACCTGATTGCTGAAGGGATTGACGTCGCGGTGCGCAGTGGTGAACTGGCGACGTCGCAACTGATGTCACGACGCCTCGGCCCCTTCCACTTTGTGATTGTCGGCAGCCCAGCCTATTTCGCCGGGCATCCGTCCCCGCAAACGCCACAGGACCTGCCTCAGCACGCCTGCCTGCGTTATCGCTTTCCGAATAATGGTCAACTCCAGCCGTGGGATATCCGCTGCGACACACCGCTGAATCTGCCGGTGGCGATGAGCAGCAACAATCTCGAAGCGCTGCTGCAAGCGGTTTTACAGGGGGTCGGATTGGCTTACGTGCCGGAGTTTTTGGTGCGCGATTATCTGCGTAATGGCGTGCTGGTTACCGCTCTGGATGAATATCAACAGGACGCGGGCAAATTCTCCATTGTCTGGCCAAGCAGCCGCCATATGCTGCCAAAGGTCCGGGTTTTTATTGATTTCCTGACCGCGAAACAGGTATTAAGCGCGGACTAACGATTATTCGGAATACTCCGAAGCGTATTATGGCGATAAATTACGCCGTTTATTGCCATTTTTTGAGTAATTAAGGGAATAGCGTTAAGAAAGCGTAATCCCGATGACAATTCCTGACTTTATTATTGTAAGCCACGGCGTATTCTTCTTTTTATTAACGTGATACCCGTCTTGAATAAATAGACACAAGGAAGAGTTATGCCACGTCAACGCACCTTAATAGCGAGTGTGATGCTTTCCACTGTTGTTCTCTCTGGCTGTCAGTCTGATGCGAATAATTATCAGGCTGATGTTTTCACGACGTCACAACTTAATACCCGTCAGGAAGCGAGAACTATCACCATTATTTCGATCTTACCGGCCAAAGTCGTGGTAGATAACACCGATAATAGGAATACGGCAGTGACCGTAGGTCTGGTGATCGGCGCGGTCGCAGGCGGTGTAGTGGGCGCGGCGCTGGGATCGAGTTCCGATGGGGCTATCGCCGGTGGGGCGCTGGTCGGCGGCGCGGTCGGCGCACTAACGGGCACCTCGGTGAAGGATAAAAAATACGTTGAGGGCGTTTCTCTGACTTATAAAGAAGACGTCAATATTTATACCTCCGTCCAGATGGGATACGCCTGCCAATTCTCTCCGGGGCTGGCGATGGTTATTTCGACCAAAAATAATGAAACCCGCGTTCAACCCAATAATGTCTGCGCTAACAGCATCAATAAGGAATAAACCCATGAAGATGATCATTGCGAGTTTATTGCTGTTAAGCGCATCGCCGGTTATTTCTTATGCCGCGAATTTACAACAACAGTTGTCCGATGTCGCGCAGGCCGAGCAGCAAGGGCGGTCGGAAGAACAAGCGCGCTGGGAGTATTATCAGCAAGAGCAGGAATATTATTATGAGCAACATATTAAAGAACGCAATCGGCGTATTGCTGCGGCCAATGCGCGGGCCCATGCCAGAGAAGTGGAGCGGCTAAAAGATAAAGCGCGCGAACAGGCTTATCAGGATCAATTACGCCAGTTAGAGATCGAAAAAAACCGGCTGGAAGTCCAGCAATTGGCGGGGCGAACCGAACACAATGATGAATTCATTGCGCAGGACTTGAAAAAGCAGGCGGCAGAAACCGATGTGATCCAGTCTCAGGCGGATGCCAACCGTGACACCGCCGAGGGCCAGAAGTCCCTGATGACCAGTCAGGGCAAAGCGCTGGAGACCAAGGCGGGTAAATGGTTTAACTGAGATTGCACAGCCTTACACCGGTACCGAGAACTGGAAACTCGCGCCGCTGTGGGGCTGTTCCAGCAGTTCGATATCGCTGCCGTGCAGTTGCAAAATTCGCCGTACAATCATCAGCCCCAGTCCGCCCGCGCGATGTTTGTTGGTACTGAGGATCGACGGGCGCACGAACAGATTGGCTTTCAGCTCCGGCGCAATGCCCGGCCCGTTATCGTTCACTTGTACTATCACCTGTTGGTCCTGCTTCCACAGGCGCACGTTGATGGTGCCGCCTTCCGGCGTGTGGCGCAGCGCATTGTCCATCAGGTTGGTCAGCACCCGCTCAATCATGCCTAAATCGGCGTTGACCAGCGGAATGTCCGGCATGATATCGGCATTGAGTTTTTGCCCGCGCGCTTCTGCCGCCAGCTCGAATTTCTGGAACACATCCTGCACCAGTTCACACAACGAGAACGGCTCTTTCTGCGGTTTCACCACGCCGTATTCCAGCCTTGCCAGCTCGAACAACTCCTGCGCCAAACGCCCCACTTTGCGGCTCTGGGCCAGCGCAATATCCAGATAACGTTGGCGTTCTTCCGCACTGAGATGATCGGCTTTCATCGACAAGGTCTCGAGATAACCGTGTAACGACGTCAGCGGCGTGCGCAGATCATGGGAAATATTGGCGATAAACTCGCGGCGCTGCTGGTCTTGTGCCATCAGGCTTTGCCACTGTTGGTCGATGCGTTTTGCCAGACTGACGAACGCCACTTGCAACTGTGAGACTTCGTCTTTTGGCTGCCCGACCGGCGGCTGACTTTTTGCCAACGCCTGGATCGCGGGCATGCCGCCGCTGTCGAGGGTGGCGATTTGCGCCGTCAGTTTACGCACCGGGCGCGTTACCCAGCGGAAGGCCAAGGCACCGGCCAGCAAACCGAACAGCACCACCATGCCCATTGAACGCAGCGCCATATAAATCGCCGACTGATATTGCGCCTTACTGGCCAGCGCGGTGTAGTCATCGCCCAGCAGCACGATATACACATAGCCTTTCAGCACGCCGTTGGCTTTTAACGGGGCGGCGCTAAATACCTGACGCTGGTCGGTGGTGCGTGGATTGTCGCCATACACCGGCATAGGTTGGCCGTTAAGCAGTTCGTGAACCGGTTTTAAATCTATTTTCTGGCGCAGTAATTTGCCGGGAGGGGCCGCGTTGCCGACGATCTCGCCTTCGCTATCGAGCAAATAGACTTCAACGCTCGGGTTTACCGCCATGAGCTGATTAAACAGCGTTTGTACGGCCTTTGGATCGAGACCGTTCTGGCTGAGCAGCGGATTATTCGCCGCAATTTGCGAGGCCAGATTGGCCGACAAGCGCTGAGTGACCTCCTGACTGAACTTGTCGCTAGAGCGTACCTGCAAGAAGCCAGAAACCAGGCAGCAGGCGACCAGTAACAGGATAAAAACCAGGGTAAGTCGTTGCGAAAGCGTCATATTTTTCATGGTTTATCCTTGCGCGTCTTCCGCTGACGACGTGAATTTATAGCCTTTGCCCCACACGGTGAGAATGCGTTCCGGCTCGGCCGGATTGCTTTCAATTTTGATGCGCAGCCGGTTGATGTGGGTATTCACCGTATGCTCGTAACCTTCGTGCTGATATCCCCACACCTGATTAAGCAGGCTGAGCCGTGAAAAGACTTTGCCGGGGTTCTTGGCAAAGAAATAGAGCAGGTCGAACTCGCGCGGTGTCAGTTCGACCGCTTGCTGGTTTAGCGCCACTTCGCGGGCAATAGGATCAATCACCAGCCCGCCAAAACTGAGCGTGCCCGCGTCCATTTTCATGTTGCGGCTCATGGCTTCCTGACGACGAAACAGCGCTTTGACGCGCGCCACCAGTTCCAGCATGGAAAAGGGTTTCGCCAGATAATCGTCGGCTCCGAGCTCCAGTCCCAGTACCCGATGCACTTCACTGGAACGGGCGCTGATGATGATGATCGGCGTATAGCGCGTCATATTGCGGGCGCGGCGGCAGATCTCCAGCCCGTCAATGCCCGGCAACATCAAATCAAGGATCAGCGCGTCCCAGCCGCCTTTCTCTAAATACGCCACCCCCAGATTGCCATCGGCGGCGTGGGTAATCTCGTAGCCTTCGTCGCGCAAGTGCAGATTGAGCAGCTCGGCGATATGGCTGTCGTCTTCTACGATCAAAATCTTTTTTGGCTTATCCATATCTTGTCGAACCTGCCCATAAGAAAAAGGTATTGCTTGCAGTCTACACAAGCGCCTGAGTCAGAGTTATCACATTTTATTTAACTTTGCGTGAGGTCTTGGGGAACAAATCCGCTCAATACTGGCTTCATCGACAGGGCGAGTGGCAGGGGGAACATCATGACACTACAGACGGATTTCTCACCGCAGAGTGAGCCGCAGAAAACCAACACCAAGCCGGAGATTGTGCACCCTTTATGGCTGCGATTGACCCACTGGCTGAACGCGCTGGCCATCCTGATTATGGTCACCAGCGGCTGGCAGATTTATAACGCGTCACCGATTTTTAATTTTAGCTTCTCCCGCAGCCTGACCTTAGGGGGCTGGCTGGGCGGTGGCCTGCAGTGGCACTTCGCCGGAATGTGGTTGTTTGGTTTTAACGGCCTGTTTTACTTGCTGATGAACATTTTTACCGGCCGCATGAAACGCAAATTCTGGCCGCTGACACCGCGAGGCATCTTGCGAGATTTAGGCGCTGCGCTGCGCGGAAAATTGGCTCACGCCGATTTACGCCACTACAACATGGTGCAACGGGCGGCGTATGTCTTTGTGATGTTAGACGGCATTTTGCTGGTGCTGTCCGGGCTGGTGGTGTGGAAGTCAGTGCAATTCCCACTGCTACGAGAGCTGATGGGCGGTTTTGACACGGCGCGAGTGGTCCACTTTTTTGCCATGGCCTCGCTGGTGGGATTCGTTGCCGTGCATTTATTGATGGTGGCGCTGGTGCCAAAAACGCTGCTGGCGATGCTGCGCGGACGCTGAGGATTGGTCATGAAGAACATCATTAAAAAAAGCATCAGTCAGATTTTTAGTCCGTCAGACAGCGAAGTGATTATTCAGGAAGCCCAGAAGCAGATTATTCGTCATCTTGATGCCCCGTCGCGCCGTCGCTTCTTACGGCAAGGCCTGACACTGGGCGGCGTAGCGATGCTGACCGGTTGCGACATCAGCGACAACGCGGGCGTCGAGAAAGCGCTGAACACCGTCTCTACCTTTAATGACCGGGTGCAAGGCTGGTTATTTGGCAGCACCCGACTGGCACCTGTGTATGCCGAATCGATGATAACGCGTCCGTTTCCGTTCAATGCGTTTTACGCCGAGGACGACGCCCCAGAAGTGGATGGCAACGCGTATCGCTTAAAAATCGCCGGTCTGGCGCTGGATAAAAGAGAGTGGTCGCTGGCGACGCTGTACCAAATGGCACAGGTCAGTCAGGTGACGCGACACATTTGTGTTGAAGGCTGGAGCGCAATCGGTAAATGGGGCGGGGTGCCTTTTGGTGACTTCCTGCGACTGATTGGCGCGGACTTAACCGCCGAATACGTCAGCTTTAAATGTGCCGACGAGTATTACACCAGTATCGACATGGCAACCGCACTGCACCCGCAAACCCTGCTGGCGCTGACCTACGACGGGCAAATTCTGCCGCGTAAATACGGTTTCCCGATGAAATTACGTATGCCAACCAAGCTTGGCTACAAGAATCCAAAGCATATAGAAGTGATTGAAATTACCAATAAGTTCACCGGAGGTTATTGGGAGGACCAAGGTTACAACTGGTATGGCGGCAGCTAAAAATGGCTATTTTATTTGCCATTTTGAACTCGGGCAGTGCTCAAAATCCTCACGTACTCAATGTACGCTCCGGTTTTTCCGCGCTGGCCGAGTCCAAACTGACTGCAACAATAACGCCATTTCAGCCGGGATATGAACGTTAAATTTACCTGCACAACACCCTGTGCTACCTACGTTAAATAAAGGAAATACCATGAAAAAATTAATCGCTGTAATGATGTTCTCTACCGCAATGATGGGCTTCGCTGGCATGACTCAGGCTGCTGACTCTATGTCTAAAGACAGCATGGGCAAAATGTCCCACGACTGTATGAAAAAAGACAGCATGGGCAAAGATTCCATGGGGAAAGATTCGATGGGCAAAGACTGCATGTCTAAAGACCATATGAAGAAAGACTCCATGAGTAAAGACTCAATGAGCAAAGATGCCATGAAGAAAGACGCATCCAGCCAGTAATGGCTAATTGATGACGTTCTCCTGTGTCTGAGCGTTTCATCTAAATACTCTCATTAAACCGCACCCGAAAAGTTGGCTTCAACTGAGTAAGGTGCGGTTTTTTGTGCAATGAATTTGATTGGCGGAAGATGGCGTTTGCTTATTGTTTCTTACTTGCTTGAAAAACCGAAAAGATTTAGCGGCTTACGCCGTGATATCCCGGGCATTTCACAGCGAATGCTCACCATGGATCTGCGGGCTTTAGAAGAGGCCGGTCTGGTTCAACGCACCGTCTACGCCGAAGTGCCTGTCAAAGTGGTGTATGATCTGACGCCGGACGGATTAAGACTTGAGAAGGTGATTGCCGCCGTCAAGGAGTTAGGTTTTTGGCTCAAGGAAAAAAGGACGTTAGCATTTTATAAAATCGGCTCCAATAAAATGTCATCAAGTTACAGGCATTTTATTATTGAATGATTTTCTTACACCTATTTTAAATCGAGCTTATCTGCCGAGATAAATATATGCGTGGGGCTAAGCCAGATAAAGGTAAAACAGGAGAAAATATATGAGGGAAATATGTTAAAGGTCATTGCAGAAGATTTTATTAAACCAGAGTGGATTGACACAGTCATGCCATTTTATCGTGAGTTGGTTGCCGCCACCAAACTGGAACCTCTTTGTATTGCTTATGATTTGTATATTGATGAAAAGGATCCAAGCCATTTCATCTTTATTGAGGAGTGGCCAGATCATGCGGCGCTGAATGCACATTGTGCCAGTGAACACTTCAAACGACTTGTCCCTCTAATAAATCAACATCAACGCAAAGAAGCCACTTTCATTATGATGAACCCTTTTTGCGTACACCCAAATTAGGCAGACAAGGATGGATAATTTTATTCACCATTAGCCCGATGATCCCGCGTTGAGGTGCTGTCGGCGATGTCGTTCTTCAATAACGTCGGCAGCAGGTTATTAAGCTCTACATTTATTACCTATCCAGCCACTCACCCCACACCGTCAGCGCTTCGGCCACATTGGCTCGTCCGAAGCCGATACGCAGGAAATCCTCCGGGACAGCGGTCAGCTCTGAGGCGTAGGTGACGGAGGGGATCACCATCACGCCGGTTTCTTCGACCAATCGGGTCGCAAACTTCTCAGCGCCTTCCGGCCCTTTATAACGCACAAACGCCAGCACTCCGGCTTTCGGTAACGTCAACTCAAAAAGCTGCGGATAACGCGCCAGAAAATCCTGCAATAACCGTAAGTGATAGCGGGAACGCTGCATCACGCGCGCAAGAATGGCAGTGCGGGCATTGAGCGCAAGGGTGGTCAGCATTTCGCCCGGCAGGGAGTTGCAGATCGACAAATACTGCTTCATCCGTTCCAGCTTCAGCAGCCACTCCTTATCCTGACACGCCACCCAGCCGATGCGTAAACCGGGCAGGCCATAGGCTTTTGAGGTGACGTTCAGCGAGATGCCGCGCTCATAAATATCGGCCACCTGTGGCAAACGGTCGGCGGGGTCGAATTCGGTCAGGCGGTACACTTCGTCGGAAAACAGCCAGATCCCGCGTTCACGGCATAGGCTGACTAACTGGTCGAGCTGTCGGTGGCTTATCAACGCGCCGGTCGGATTATGCGGGAAGTTAATCACCAGCAGGGTGGTGTTGGGGCGCAGGGCGGCGCGGACTTGCTCGACATCCAGCGCCCAGCCGTGGTCGGCATCGAGCGCTACGCCGGTCACCGCGCAGCGCGACATCGCGACGCTTTCCAAGGATTGATAATTCGGCGTGATGACAATCGCGTGATCGCCTTCGTTGAGCAGGGCATGAAAGCTGGCGTAAATTGCTTCATCGGCACCGGCAAAACTGATGATGTGCTCTGAGGAGATGCGTTCAAAGGTATCGCCGATCGCTGCCAATAATTCCGGCGTACCGCGCAGCGGCGGGTAGTCGAGCAGGGCTTGCATCACCGGCTGGCGGTGCTGTTCACCCGCTAACGAAAACAGCGTGTCGATGCTCATCGATTCTGGATAAGAGGACGAAAGTGGAAAACGCACCGCGTGTTCCAGCTTCGACAAATAGGAAATTAAGCGGAAATCTTGTGGAAAAGACATGGCATACCTGCAACAGATTCAGAAAGCGATTAACGGCGATATCCTTGTCCAAAACGACGTTCCAGACGGCTTTGGAAGAGCTCAAACACAATCGACATGATCCAATAAATCGCGGCGGCGGTGGCCAGCATTTCCATATAGCGGTAGGTGCTGCGCCCGTAAGATTGCGCGAGGAAATTCAATTCCCACAACCCCATTAACGACACCAGCGACGAATCTTTTAGCATCGAAATAAACATCGACCCGGCGGGCGGAATAATGATGCGCAGTGCCTGCGGCGCGGTGACGTGAACCGCCACTGTCCACGGCGATAAACCGAGCGCCATCGCCGCTTCTTTCTGGCCGCGCGGTACCGACAACACGCCGCTGCGAATGGTTTCCGCCAAATACGCGCCGTAATTGAGCGACAGCGCGATAATCCCTGAGCTTAACGCCCCTAACACAATCCCCGCCTGCGGCAGCGCCAGATAGATGATCAACACCTGTACCAGCAGCGGCGTGCCGCGAAACAGCGAGGCGTAAAAAGTGGCGCAACCGAACGCCAACGGATTATCTGACATGCGGCCTAAGGCGGTGATGAGTCCTAATAAGAGACAGAAAATCATCGAACAGGCGGTGATCAGCAGCGTCAGCGCCGCACCCTGAATAAAACCATCCGGTGACAAACGCAGGCCGAGCAGGAAAGGCAGCTTCTGCTCCACCAGTTCCCACTGCAGGCCCATTCTGCTGAACAGGCCAAACACCAGACTGAGCAAAATCAGCCAGGTGATCAACGTCTTCACCTTGAAAGCGCGTGAACCGGCAAACAGGCCGCTGTCGACCGGCGGCGGCGTGGCGTTGTCTAACGGAACCGGTTTAACGTCAGGGAGTTGCGCCATCGGTTAGGGTTCCTCTTTAGTGATGTCTTCGCCCAGCCAGTGCTGCGAAATCTTCGCCAGTGTGCCGTCGTCACGCAGTGATTTTATGGTGTCCGCCACTTTCTTATCCCACTGCGGATCGCCTTTATCGGTGGCTATCCAGTTCGGCTCGGCATACAGCTCGGTGACGATTTTAAACGCATCGGGATTACGTTTAATACGCGCATTGGCGGTGGCTAAATCAGACACGATGGCGTCCAGACGCACGCCTGGGCCGAGTGCCAGATTCTGAAAGGCAATTTCTTCGTCGCTCGGGATGGCTTGCACGTTACTGAACGGGAAGTCGATCGGCTTCGCGCCCGGGATCACCAGCGTTTTTTGCAGGTAGGTCTCATAGCTGGATCCCATGCCAATGCCGACTTTTCGGTTACTTAGATCGGCGGCCGATTTGATGCGGTCATCTTTTTTATTCACGACTAACACGGCCGGTGAACTGTAATACGGCGTGGGGAAGTCCAGCACTTTGGCGCGTTCGGTGTTGGGTGTCATCGAGCAGATACAGGTGTCCCAGCGACCCGCCCATTTTCCGCCAATCAGCGTTTCCCAGCCCGGTGCGGTGATCACTGCTTTCACGCCCATGCGCTCTGCCACGGCTTTCGCGACATCCACATCAAAACCGGCCAGTTGGTTATTGTCGTCAATAAAGCCAAACGGCGGGTAGTCATTCACGATGGCGTTATGTAGCACGCCGGTTTTGGTCACGCGATCTAATGTCTCGCCCGCGTGGGAAACCGCAGAAAACAGGGTGGTCGCAAGCAGAGTGGCAGCAAGAACGGGGATGCGCATAAACGGCTTTCCTTAGATAAGCGGGATGAATGAGGTGAAGTCAACTGTCAGATTACGTTTTGGACGTATAGATGTCCAGTCGCAAATGCGGGCATGAGACGCAGGTTCTGGCGGGTGATGAACTGAGATGGCGCACGCGCGCCAAAAAGGTGCAATGGTATTAGAAAGGTGCAGTGGTATTAATTATCGAAAACTGAGGATTTTAATTAAGCCAAATATCCTGAGGTTTTATGGCTTTTTTGCGCTTATTCACGTGATGGCATGGTCCTTGCAAAACATTAACCATTGTTCCACTTTTTCATCAGGGTCTCATTATTATGCCATTAGAACTTCTTCCTAAAATTCGTAAACCGGCGTTGATTATTGTCGATATGCAAAACGACTTTATTCGTCAGGGTGCGCCTTTCGAAGTACCCGGCGGTCGGGAAACTATTGCGCCACAACAGCGTTTATTACAGTACTTTCGGGAGAATCACTATCCGGTTATTTACCTGCAATGGGTGAGTATTGAGAATGACCCGTGGCGCGTTTTGGAAAGTAAATTCACCTGGACGGCCTTCCTCGACGAAAAAACCCAAGCCTGCCGCGTAGGACATTTTCGGGCCTATGAAGACCATGAGGGCGAAGTGGACTGCGCCGCTATCATTGCCGAATTAGCGCCTGTTGCTGGCGAAATCATCGTGCCAAAGCACGGTTTCGGCGGGTTTTATGGCACTGACTTACATCAGCAACTCTCGGGCTTGGGTGTGGATACGCTGGTGGTGACCGGTGTGGTGGCGGAATGCTGCGTAGAGGACACGGTACGTCAGGCGTTGTATCACCATTACGCTTCCATCGTGGTCTCTGATGCCGTCGAGTCAATGACTGCCCAGCGCAAAATTGAGTGTCTCGCCGTGTTAGATGAAAACTATGGCTGGGTCGCCGAGTCTGGCGAAGTCATCGATTATTTGAGTTCGGCGAAAGCCTATTAATCGCTGTTGGAATCTGTTCTTTTGACAAAAAAAGCCATTTAAAATAAAGGATAAAAAACATGCTATCTTATTTCAGCATTCACAACATCATGGTCAATATTCCTCTCGGCAAAGACGGTTATCAATTATCGTGGATTGAAGCCATCGGCACCCTATTTGGTTTAATTAATATCTGGTTAGCCAGTCGCGAAAAAACCATCAACTATTTATTTGGTTTATTAAACGTCACTTTATTTACCGCTATATTTTTCCAAATCCAGCTGTATGCCAGCATGTTGTTGCAGGTGTTCTTCTTCGTTGCCAACGTGGTGGGCTGGGTTATCTGGTATCGGGACGATAAAAAAGAAGCGCCAGCGATTAAAATTCGCTGGATGTCGCTGAACAGCTTTGTGGTCACGGCGATCGTCAGCGTACTGTTTATCCTGCTGATGACCTTCAATATTGATGGGATTTTCTCATGGCTGACCGGTATCGCTTTCGCGCTGATGTCCAAACTGGGCATTAACGCGGTGGCTCCGCAATTACTGCCTGATGCATGGCCGCTGGCGGATTCCACCATTCTGGTGCTGTCGATTGTTGCCACGGTATTGATGATTAAAAAGTATGTCGAAAACTGGATCATCTGGTGTGCACTCGACGTGATAAGCGTGGCGCTTTATGCCGTGCAGGGCGTTTACGTCATGTCGATTGAATACGCGATCCTGATTGGTATTGCCGCCTTTGGTTCATGGTCATGGATTAAATCGGCCAAAGAGCACGGTTCACGCCCGCTGCGTTCAGCCTCTTCCCAGCCTATTGCCGAAGGTTTGGTTGCCGAAAAAGGGTAAAACGTCGGTGTAACGTGGTGATGTACGTTTTCATTAACAGCAAACCCGCCAGCAGGCGGGTTTTTTATGTGCAGCGATAGCGACTCAGCGTCAGTCCGCTTTGCTTTTATTGCCTTTAATCAGCTTGCGGGCAGCGGCCATGATGTCGTTATCTGGCGTTGCGGGCTTGGCTTTATTCAGTGCGGTGCTCATTTTTGAACGTCCCCACAGGTCAAAGCCGTCGTCTTCATTCAGATGATCAAACACCGAAGGGGGGAGATCTTTTTTGTTCGCCATGCGCATTCTCTTTACCGGTCAGAAATTGCCGTCAGCATACCTCAGGCCAGTAAGCGGCTAAAGATAAATAGCCTGCAATTTCTCAGCCAGTCGAGGATCCATCGCCCCATTGTCGAAGTCATCTTCTCAACACGTCAGGCGGCTGCGCCGGATTTTCCAGTGGCGCCGGATCCTCACGCACTGCCGTCCATTTCAACAGCGCGTCCAGAACGGGACAGAGATCTTGCCCCCACTCGGTCAACGAATATTCAACCCGTGGCGGAACTTGAGGGTAGACGATACGTTTAACGATGCCGTCATTTTCCAGTTGCCGAAGCTGCTGGATCAGCATCTTTTGCGAGACCGCTGGGATCGCGCGTTCGAGATCGGAAAAGCGCAGCACTCGTCCGCCAAAGAGTTGAAACAAGATCACCAGTTTCCACCGCCCATCGAGCAGTTTTATTGTCTTTTCGACACCTTTAGCGGCTGTTTCGCGCGTATAGGCGGGTGATTTTTCTGGCGCGGGGCGCGGAGTGTTTTTATCTGTCGTTGTCATTTTTTTATAGTAAGGAATATTGAGTTTTTTTGCCTCTAGATTCAAAAAACTTACTTTTAAGTAAGTACCCGACTTTTTTGTATGTACTTGTTATTCATGTTTTTTAACGCGATTCTTTGACGACAATAATGTACGACAAAGGATATGAAAATGAATTTTGACCTTAATTTAAAAGACACACGTGTGCTCGTTACCGGCGGAACGAAAGGTGTGGGTGAAGCGGTAGTGCAACGATTGCAGCAGCTTGGCGCCCGGGTGGTCACCACGGCGCGGAGTATGCCTCGTGAACCCATAGCGAAGGTTAACTATATTGCTGCTGATGTCAGCACGTCGCAGGGGTGTGTGCAAGTGGCGGCTGAGGTTTTAGCATTGCTTGGCGGCATTGATGTGCTGATTAACGTTGTTGGTGGATCCTCCGCTCCAGGAGGTGGTTTTGCAGCATTGGATGATGAACAATGGTTGACCGAACTCAATCTTAATTTGATGTCTGCCGTGCGTCTTGACCGGGCTTTACTGCCGACAATGATCGCTCAACGTGCGGGCGTTATTGTTCACGTTACATCCATTCAGCATCAACTTCCGTTACCGGAATCGACCACCGCTTACGCGGCGGCGAAAGCGGCGTTGTCGACTTACAGCAAAAGTTTGTCAAAAGAAGTGACGCCGCAGGGTGTGCGTGTTGTTCGCGTGTCACCGGGTTGGGTAGAAACCACGGCGGCGGTGGCAATGGCTGAACGGTTGGCTGAGCAGGCGGGAACCGACTATGAAGGAGGGAAGCAGATCATCATGAACTCACTCGGTGGTATCCCACTGGGACGTCCGGCGAAGCCTCATGAAGTTGCGGATCTGATCGCCTTCGTGGTGTCACCACGAGCGGCGTCTATCAGCGGTACTGAGTTTGTTATTGATGGTGGCACGGTACCAACGGCGTAATCTCTGATTATGTCAGCCTTCCAACTGCTGATAGCCCTTCGCCAACTCCAGCCAGGCGCGGGCAGCGGGAGACAATGCCGTCTCTTTTCGCCAGGCGAGGCCAATATTCCAGTCGGTTTGCGCTTCATGTAACGTTTTGACCACGATGTTTTTGTGCGCATGTTGCTGGGCGATGACGTTGGGCAGGAAAGCGACGCCCAGTCTGGCGGTGACCAGGTCGATAATAAAATCGACCTGCGCGCTGCGGGCCGAAATTTTGGGATGAAAACCGCGACGTTCGCAGGCATCGATTATCACACTGTTTAAGGTGAATCCCTTTTCAAACAAGATGAAGGGATGCCCTTTCAGCAGGTTGAAATCAATGTTGTCGGCGTTCGCCAGCGGGTCCTCTTTATTGAGAATCACCCGCAGCGGCTCACGGCGAATTTCCATAAAGTCGAATTCCTGGTCGTCGGAGCGTAAAACGGCGGCGATCTCAATTTCGCCCTTTCTTAATAAGTCCTTTAATATGCTGCCGCCGTGTTCAATCAGCTCTATTTCTATCTCGGGATATTGGCTGCGATAGGCGGTAAACATCGCCGCAAAGAGCGCGCCGCTGGCGACTGGAGGCAAACCGATACGCAGGACGCCGCGGATCATGCCTTTAAATTCATTGATTTCCGCCGCCAGACTTTCCAGCTCCAGCAATACCGTCGTCGCCCTTTTATAGACAATCTCACCGGCAAACGTCAGGCTGATTTCTGCGGTTTTACGATTTAACAGCGTCACGTCCAGCTCATCTTCCAGCGATTTCACCGCTTTACTCACCGCCGATTGCGTGAGAAACAGCGCGGCGGCGGCCTGCGTGAAACCTTTATGGCGGACCACAGCGACGAACGCTTTTACATTTTTAATATTCATTTTTCTTCCCGACATGACGGGTGGCGGTGATTTCTATTGCCATTTATAGCATTAAAAGAGCGGCTGACGGGCTGCTATTCTTTCTGCCAAGGTTTGAGTCAAGAGGCCACAAGACCTTCATTTAAGAGCACTAAGTCAATAGATCGTTTTCTACGTTCAAGGCTATGCTCAATACAAGATTGATCCGCATCATCCTACCCGCCGTGGCTCGATTACGCGGCGGAACACATAACAGAGGGCAGCACGTCATGTCGGAAAATAACTATCAGCCTCCAAAGGTTTGGGTTTGGAATCAACAAGATGGTGGTAACTGGTCCAAGATTAATCGCCCGATTGCCGGGCCGACGCATGAAAAGATTTTGCCAATAGGCAAGCACCCGCTCCAGCTTTACTCGCTGGGCACGCCTAACGGTCAGAAAGTGACGATTTTGCTGGAAGAGCTGCTGGCGCTGGGCGTCAGCGAGGCAGAATATGACGCGCATTTGATCCGCATTGGCGAGGGCGATCAGTTCTCCAGCGGTTTTGTCGACGTGAACCCGAACTCAAAAATTCCTGCGCTGTTTGACCATTCGGTCACTCCGCCAGTGCGCGTGTTTGAATCCGGCGCGATCTTGCTGTATCTGGCAGAAAAATTCGGTCATTTCCTGCCAAAAGATCTGGCGGCACGCACTGAAACGCTGAACTGGCTGTTCTGGCTGCAAGGCTCTGCGCCTTATCTGGGCGGCGGTTTTGGGCACTTCTACAACTATGCGCCGTTCAAAATTGAATACGCCATCAACCGTTTTACGATGGAAGCTAAGCGTCAGCTCGACGTGCTGGACCGCCAACTGGCGAACCATCGTTTTATCGCTGGTGAAGAGTATTCGATTGCTGATATTGCGATCTGGCCGTGGTACGGCAGTTTAGCCAAAGGCGGACTGTATGACGCTGCGGAATTCCTCGACATCAAGTCCTACAAAAACTTCGTGCGTTGGGCTGACGAAGTGGCTAACCGACCAGCGGTGAAACGGGGTCGTAAGGTCAACCGTACCTTTGGCGATCCGGCCGATCAGCTGCATGAGCGCCACGATGCATCCGATTTTGACTTACGTACCGAAGATAAACGACAGGCTTAACCCTCGCGTTTAAGAAAGCAATGCACAACGCCAGCCGCGAAAAGTCGGCTGGCGTTGTGCGCTGTGAGGCGTGTTAAAGCAGAAAATCAGCCGACGCGCAGAGACAATTCAACGTCATCGGCAAAGGGAATCGACAAGTAACCCGATGATTCGCTGCGCACATACGCCAGATACTCAGGGCTATAATCGGCGTTGTCAGCAATCACGAAAGCGCCCGGTCTGAGTCGGCTTTCGACCAGCGCGAGGATCTCCGGGTAAAGCGCTTTGGCGCCATCGAGCAGTAAGATATCGATACTTTCCGGTAAATCGACCGCCAGCGTTCGCAGCGCGTCGCCTTCACGAATTTCTACCAAATCACTCAAACCGCCCGCTAACAGATTCTGTTTGGCGCGGAGCACTTTGGACGGCTCAAACTCGCTGGTGATCAGTTTGCCGCCACCGTTATCGCGCAGGGCCGCCGCGAAATGCAACGCTGAAATGCCAAACGAAGTGCCGAATTCAACGATGTTTCGCGCGTCGCATCCGCGCGCCAGCATATACAGCAGCGTGCCGGTTTCGCGTGACACGGCGAGGGGGAAATCCTTCAGTTGCCCGTAGAATTCGAGGTAATCGGTTTTGCTGCGCATCAGGCGCTGGCGCTCTTCGGCCGACACCGACGCGAAGGCAGTGGCTGAGGCTGGCGACTCGTCAGCATAGGCCTCGAACAGGCGGCTTAACAGCGCCGCAACTGGGGCTGAAGTCAGAGTATTCATGGTGTATCTCCCGTCTAAAGTTGAGTGCTCTGTGGCACGCGACTATAATATGACGGATTATTCGCATTTAACTATTCGCGTTCTGAGGCCCTGATGAGTGACCGACAAACCCCGCAAATTTCCTCGAGAAAACAACCACGTCAGGCGCGTTCATCCGAACTGGTGGCGACCATTCTGATCGCCGCTACTCAGGTTTTAGCCAAAGAAGGGGCGAGCCGATTCACCACTGCACGGGTTGCCGAAAAAGCGGGGGTGAGTATTGGGTCGCTTTACCAATATTTTCCTAATAAGGCGGCGATTCTTTTCCGTTTACAGCGCGACGAGTGGCAGCAAACCACGGCGCTGTTGCGCAGCATTCTGGATGATGAGCAAACGTCGCCGCCCCAGCGGCTGCGTATTTTGGTTCATGCGTTTATTCGTTCGGAATGTGAGGAAGCCGAAATGCGCGTGGCGCTCAATGACGCCGCGCCGCTGTATCGCGATGCGCCTGAAGCGCAAGAAGTGAGGGTGTCGGGCGACGCCATCGTCGACCGTTTTATGCAACAAGCCTTGCCCAACGCCAGTGCCGCGACTCGAACGCTGGCCGGTGAGTTGATCACCAACACCTTAAGCGCCAGCGGTAAGCAGTTTTCCGAACGCCCACGAACACCGGCAGACATTGAGATTTACGCCGATGCGATGGCCGATATGTTTTGTGCCTATCTGGAGGCGTTACAAAATCGCTGACCATCAATGTCGCGCGACTGGCGAACTAATATTTTTCCTGAAACATCCGCAGCAGACCGCCGGCGTGCCAGCGTAAATGCTGGTCGGCGTCGGTATCTCGCCCTTCGCGCAGCAGGGTCACGAAATCCTCATGATCCTTTTGCGAGCCGCTGAGTTCTTCGGTGGTGCGGGCAAGACGGTTGAGCAGGGCGCGGATACGATTGATGATGTTGTGATAGGCGTAGATCAGTTCCTGATTCTGGCTGAATTCGATCAGCGCCATGTGGAATCCGGCATCGGCGGCGCGAAAGCTGTCGGGGTCGCCAGCCAGCGCTTTATTGCCAAGCTTAAGCTGCTTTTCCAGCGTGGCAATTAATCCGTCGCGGTCGCGTAACAGTGCAATACCGAGCGCGCCGGACTCTAAAATTTCCCGCATTTTGCAGGTCTGCTGCATCTCGGCTTCGTTGAACTGAAACACGTAGGTGCCGCGCTGTGGAATGATCTGCACCAGACGTTCGGTTTCCAGCTTTTGTAGCGCTTCACGCACCGGCGTGCGGCTGACCTGAAGTTTGCTGGCGATATCATTTTCTGAAATCAACGTACCCAGTTCAATTTCACCGTTCACGATCAGCTCACGGATCTGGTCCGCCATTCTGAGCGCCAGAGATTGTGGACGGGCGATTTTTTTCATGGTCCAACTGGCGGAGTTTTTCCCTGTACTCATGACGTGATCGGCCTTTACAACAAGAAATGGAGAGAGAAGAAATACTTACATGCTTGCTTCTTATATGCAAGCCAGCGCCCGGGGATGTGGGCGGTAGCGCCAGCCGCCGCCCACAATATTGCGCTATGGCGTAAAGATCAGGCTTTCGCGCTGAATGTTTTCTACATTAAGCGCCATGCCCATGCCCGGCGTTTCCGGCACGGTGATCACCCCGTTTTCCGGCACCAGCGGGTTGAGCAGGAAGTGCTGGTGGATGTCGTTCCACTTCACCAGATATTCCTGGAAGGGGGTATGGATCGGCGACTGCATCACGGTGAAATGCGCGGTAGCAATGGTGGAGTGGCCGTGTGGCACCACCTGTAAGTCATGCATGGTGGCCGCCGCGGCGATTTTCAGCGTTTCGGATAGCCCGCCGCACCAGTAAATATCGGGCTGAATGATGTCCAATACTTGTGCGTCGAAGAAGCGTTTAAAGCCCCAGCGGGTGTATTCATGCTCCGCGCCCGCCATCGGAATAGTGAGTTTGTCTTTCAGGCGACGCATGCTGTCTAAGCGGTCAGCCATCACGCACTCTTCCAGCCAGCGTGGGCGATACGGGGCAATCGCCTGCGCCAGTTCCAGCACGTAGGTGACGTCCATCGACTGCCAACAGTCGAACATCAGGTCGTAATCTTCGCCTACCGCGTCGCGCAGCGTTTTAACCAGTTCAATGTTCTGCTTCAGCCCTTCACGCCCGCTCATGCTGCCGTGACGGAAAAACCACTTCTGGCCGCAGTAACCCAACGATTTGTAGTACTGCGCGCGTTCACGCACCCGCCCCATATCCTGTACTGAAAAGCCTAACATGGAAGCGTAAGTCGGAATGCTGTCGCGCGACGATCCGCCGAGCAGGCGATAGACCGGCTGTTGCATCCATTTTGCGCGTAAATCCCACAGCGCGCAGTCCACGGTGCTGATCGCCATCATCGCTTCGCCCTGACGACCATGCACTAAAGCACGGTGCATTTGGTCCCACAGCTTTTCGCTGTCGCGCGGATCTTGCCCGATCAATAAACGGCGCAAATGGCTGGCGATAATCGAGGCGATAGAGCGTGGGATCGGCCCCGCCAGTCCGTCGACGCCTTCATCGGTGGCAATTTCGAGAAATACCGTGGTGATGGCAAAACCGTCTTTATGCTGCACGCCGCCTTCGTGATCGTCACGGTCACGGTATTCGGCGTAGATATCCAGCGGGCGCGCCAGCCGATCTTCCCAGATAGCTTTTTCGGTCGGCAATACGCCTTCCACCTGACGCAGGCGCACATCAATAATCTTCATCGAACCACTCCTTTTCCATTTCTAAAATGTGTTTTTTTCGCATTCTGGTTTTCACTGTGCGGCCCACTTTTCCACAGGCGGAAAATCAGGGTCAGCGTGACCACGGAGAGCAAGGCCATGGCGGCGAGCCAATAAAAGCCGGTGTTATAGCTGCCGGTTTTGTCGCGGATCATGCCGATGATCCACGGGTTAATGACGCTGGAAAGGTTGCCCAGTGAGTTGATCATCGCGATGCCGCCCGCGGCGACCGAGGCGGAAAGGAACTGCGATGGCAGTGACCAAAACACCGGCATGGCGCCGAAGAAACCAAAGGCCGCGCCGCACAGGAACACCATGCGCACGATCGGCTCGCTGAAGTAACCGGCGCCGAGCAGGCCAAACATTGAGATAAACAGCGCCAGATAGTTGGCTAACAGGCGCGAACCCGGACGGTCAGAGAGTTTGCCGAGCAGCAAAATGCCCGCCAGCCCAAACACATAAGGGATGATGGTGACGAAGCCGGTTTGAATGTGGCTGAGGCCGGTTTCGCTGATGATCAGCGGCAGGAAGGTGCTGATCGCGCCGTTGAGGTTGGTCAGCCCGTAGTAGGCCAGACAGAACAGCAGCACGCGCGGGCTGAACAGCATTTTGAGCAGATTGCTGTGCTTGCGTGGTGGCAGTTGGCTGCGTTCGGCCGCCAGCCGGTCCAACAGCCAGCGCTTTTCATCGGCGGCTAAAAAGGTGGCATCTTCCGGGCGGTTTGGCAGGTAAAACAGCACCACAAAGGCCAGCACGATGGCCGGAATAGCTTCCAGCAGGAACATCCACTGCCAGCCTTTCAGCCCTAACAAACCGTGCATTTCCAGCAACATACTGGAGATCGGCGTGCCGATGATCAGCGCCACCGGAATACTCGCCATGAACGACGACACGATGCGTCCGCGCCATGCGGCAGGGAACCACAGCGTGAGGTAAAACACGATGCCGGGGAAGAATCCGGCTTCCGCCGCGCCGAGCAGCGCACGCATCACGTACAGGCTGTTGTCGTTCCAGACAAACATATGCGCGCCTGAAATCAGGCCCCACGTAAACATGATGCGGGCTATCCACCATCGTGCACCGACCTTTTCCAGCGCCAGGTTAGAAGGCAGTTCCAGCAGGATGTAAGGAATGAAAAACATCCCTGCCGCCAGCCCAAAGGTGGCGGCGGTCAGCCCGATATCGGCATTCATGGTGAGGGCCGCGATGCCAATATTGGCGCGGTCGATAATGGCGATGAGATACCCGGCAACCAGTATCGGCAGCAGTCGCCATGACAGCTTGCCAATAACCCTTTTTTCCATTGATGAATCAGCGAGTTGCATATTCATTACCCTTATTTTTTAAGATTATTATCAGGCGTAGTTATTGTATGTAAGGTACTTGTATACAAGGTCAAATAATGGGCAAAGGAAAATCAGGAAGCAACGGGGAAAGTAGAAAAATTAGAGCTGAAAGGATTTAGCTGAAGCTTTTATTTGATGAGGTTTACCCAGAGAAGGGCATAAGGCGGGGAAAACGAGTGAAAGGAAAGCCAGAGCGCAGCCACTCTGGCTTCCTGCGTGACAGGCTTACTGGAAGAAGATGTCGCCTGATTCGGCTTTGGTGATGATGCCGTCAGCATTGGTGATCAGCGCGTAGTTACCGCCGATGTAGGTCCAGTGAGTGTCAGCCGTCGGGGCTGGCAGGTTACGCTTTTGCCACTCGTCAATCTGATAAGGCTTGGTGCGGTAAAGGGGCGGCACTTTGCTACCAATGTTGTATTGGATCGAGTCGCTGAAGAACGACTGGATCTCATGAGAGTTTGACGCCGCCGTTGCAGCCTGAGCGAACAACAGCGTTAAGGAAAAAACAGAAGCTGATAACAAAACTGATTTAGAAAGACGCATAGTGTATCCCGTTTAAAACTATTCACTGTCGTGTAAGTCATTTGCGAAGCGGAGCTTCAACTGTAGACAGGATAATAGCGAGAAAAGCACCGCAGGACGGGAGGTTTAATTGTGTCGAAATGCAAATGTGATCCCCTCTGAAGCGAACGCCGAAGGGGATCTCCGACATTCGCTGAGGCCAATCACCGTTGATGCGGTTTATAAAACCTTATTGATTACCTGTCTTGGTTTCACGAAACGAATATCGGCTTTCGTTTCATGCTGTTTTTCACTCTGCGTTTTCCGTAACCACGCCTCGACGCCTTTGGCGTGATGATGCAAACGAATAATCAGGTCATACAGTTTGACCGCATTCATTTGCAACAAATGGTCACGAGCCCAAATGACAATGCCTTTGTCATCAGACAACCCTGAGGTGACGATCGGCGGGTATTCAGCGCGCAGCAAGTTGGTCTGCAGAATGTCCCACAGCGCGGAGGCCGAGAGGTCGCGGCAGTCCACGTCGATCAAACAGGTGAGGGTGACGAAGTCGTAGGGATCATTTTGGATTTGCAGCACGATATTGTCTGACAGCCTGATGTCCAGCGGCTGGTCCAAATTGTGTTCTGCTGCGCTCGCGCCTTCGAGTAATTTTAAGGCCGAGGAGACGATGAGTTTGAACTCTTTATTGATCATGCGTCACCGCCATAAAAACGCGCTGTCGGATCAAACTCGTCACGGCTTCTGGCAGCCGGTCTGGCCGGGTAGGCGTTTCTTAACTGCTCGCCCTGCTCGCCACGAATGCCATTCTCACTGAGTGACTCGCCTTGCCATTTGCCTAAACCTACCGCCCGCAGCTCCTCTTTGCCGCTGTTGCTGTTCGGGTCGAAGCCCATATCACCGCCGCCGCCGGTATAGGTCCCTTTCATGATGCGGTAGGCGTGGACCAATTCATGGGCCAGCGACAGATATGCGCGATTGGGTGATTGCTCGATGCCGGTCGGATTGCCGTTATGATCCAGCGCCAGACTGGTGCTCGGGTTGAAGTCGATTTCGGCACTGGCTCCTTTGCCTTTACCAAACAGTCCCTTAGAGGCGTTTTTCACCGCCTGAAAATTGTCTTGGCCCGGATTGTTAATGTCATCCACCGCGCGGGTGACGTTAGCCATTCTGCCGCCATGCGGGGCGACAAAAATCTTCAGTTGCTTGCCGTTGGTGGAGTGGCTGTCGATTTCATTCAACAGCGCATTGCCGTTTGGCCGGCTTTTTATGCGCGCCAAGGCCTGCTCTGCGGCGGCAAGCGAGGTGCGCGAAGGGGATGCCAGTTGAATACTCGGCATCGTCGTACTGTTGGTAATATGCATTAAAAATAACCTCTGGCGTCAATGACAAAAACCCTAAGTGATCGTCGGGTAGGTATCAGTTCCAGAGGGGGAGATTTTAGGCGTTTTCTATTGAATGTCCGTTTAGGTGTCGTTTGAGATCCCCCCAACCGGTCTTTTGGCCCAATATGACTGTTACTGGTGACCTCGGCGTCTGTTGGGGAGGGGCGTCAGTGGGCAAAATTCACTCCACACATTTCAGCGGGAAAATCGTTTCCCACCGAAGCTTATGAAGGATGAATTTTGATGAAAAAGTTATTTGCTTGTAGCGTTCTGGCGTTATCCATGTCTGCATCAAGCCTGGCGTTTGCCACCACGGCAGCTCAGGCTCCGACCATTCGTACTATGTCGGGTGCCACGGCGACGACCGGGCTGGAAGCTAATGCCACGGCACTGATCGTGATTGATTTTCAGAACGAATATTTTAGCGGCAAGATGCCCATTCCTGACGGCATGAAAGCGCTCAATAATACTCAGCGTCTGGTTAAATTTGCTCACGACCATAAAATGCCGGTGTTCTTCGTGCGTCACATTGGCCCAGCCAATGGTCCGCTGTTTGCGGAAGGCAGCAAATTCGCTGAATTCCATAAAGACCTGCAACCTTCAAGCGTTGACCATGTGATCACCAAAGAAACCCCAAGCTCTTTTGTGGGTACCGATCTTGATAAGCAACTGAAGCAAATGGGTATTAAGAAAATTATTGTCACCGGTTTGATGACTCACATGTGTGTGTCTTCCACCGCGCGTGATGCCGTGCCGTTGGGCTATGAAGTGATTATTTCTGAAGATGCCACCGCGACGCGCGATTTGGCGACCTGGGACAACAAAGTGGTCGACCACGCTACCTTGCAGCGTTCTGCATTAGCGGGCGTCGCGGACGTGTTTGCTGAAATTAAAACCACTGACGCGGTTCTGGCCTTGCCGGTGCATTAATGTAGCGCAGAGGGTATAAAACGCGGCCCGCCTCTGGTGATATCAGAGGCGGGCCGTTGTCTTTATGCCGGCACTCACTCCCCGTGGGTTTTGAATTCCCGGCGATACAGCGAAGGCGAGGTTTTGAATTGCTGCTGGAAGTGCCGCCGCATGGACAGGGCGGATCCGAAACCGGCTTCTTGCGCGATCCGCTCGACCGATTGATCGGTTTTTTCCAGAAAACGTTGCGCCACAGAAAGGCGCTGATTGAGCAACCATTGCGTAAAGGTTGTCCCTGTCACTTGCTGGAAGCGCCGCGTGAAACTGCGGCGGCTCATAAAGGCTTTCTCCGCCAGATGGTCCACCGTCAGTTCCTGCTGTAAATGCGCGGAAGCCCAATTCAATGCCTGCATAAAGCGGTCTTTACCGGCGGTGTTATACACCGGATGTTCGATAAACTGCGCCTGCCCGCCCTGTCGGTGTGGCGGCACCACCAGTTGGCGAGCGACCGAGTTGGCAATATCGGCCCCGCACTGTTTACGCACCAGATGCAGACAGCAATCAATACTGGCCGACGTGCCCGCGGACGTCACAATATCGTCGTCATCGACATACAACACATTTTGGTCAACGGATAACGAAGGGTAAAGACGAATGAAATCGCCCATCCAGTTCCAATGCGTGGTCGCTGGCCGCCCATCTAATAAGCCCGCCGCCGCTAAAACAAAGGCTCCCATGCACAAACCGACAAGGGTCGCCCCGCGTTGATGTGCGCCTATCAGCGCATCAAGTAGCGCTTTCGGCGGCTGGACTCCTGGCTGACTCCAGCTCGGCACGATAACCATCTCGGCATCTTCTAACGCGCTCAGCGGGTGATCCGCCACGATAGAGAACCCGGTATTGGTACGCAGCGGGCCGGGCTCGACGCCGCAAATCACCAACTGATACAACGGGTTGCCCTGAGCATCAACCGCTTTCTCAAAGACGGCACAGGGCACGGACAGATGAAAAGGGATGATGTCGTTAAATACCACGATGCCTATTTTAATTGCGGGCATGGGTTCTCCTGGTGCACGAAGCGTGACGTGGTGGATATTTGGCTTAAGTGTCACTTTATCCCACCGGCTGATGTTTTTACAGCGGCAGCGCCGTAGTGTATTTCGCCTGTTGCAGCACCACGCTGGACTGCGTTTCACCAATCCCTTCTATCGTGGTCAGTCGTTCACGGATAAAGCTGCGAAAGGCTTCGACGTCTGAGACTCTGACTTGTAGCAGGTAGTCGTAATTGCCCGCCAACAGATAACAACCCGCCACTTCGGGAAGATTTCTCACCGCTTCCTCGAAGGCGTCGAAGGCTTTGGCGGCCTGGGTATTTAAGCGAACATTGACGAATACGTTCAGCCCGACGCCCATGCGTTTCGGGTTTAAAAGCGTGACATATTTGTCGATCAGCCCCTCTTCCTCCATGCGTTTTACCCGTCTGGCACAGGGCGTGGGGGAGAGTCCGACCGACTCGGCCAGTTCCTGAGTGGTGATCCGCGCGTTTTCTTGCAGCGCCTTGAGGATCTTTAAGTCAAATTGATCTAACTCGCTCATAATCACTCTCTATCGGTTAAAAATTGAAGAATAACGCCAATTTATCTTATTTGTAAGGTGAATATAGCCGAGAATCATCGTGGAGTTGGCGATAACCTATAAAAAGGTTACCGATAATCCATTGTGAGGTTGTTATGTCTGAGCAGGGCACCATTGAAAGCAGTGAACGCACCAAGGCCGCCACTATCCAGGAACCGATGAACGGCGCAGAGAGTTTAGTTCGCACGCTGGTGGCGGGCGGTGTTGAGGTCTGTTTCGCCAACCCGGGAACGTCTGAGATGCATTTTGTCAGTGCGCTGGATCGCGTACCGGGGATGCGCCCGATACTCGGCCTTTTCGAAGGCATCGTCACCGGTGCTGCCGACGGCTACGGACGCATGGCCGGTAAACCCGCCGCCACCTTGCTGCATTTAGGACCGGGACTGGGTAACGGTCTTGCCAACTTGCACAATGCGCGCAAAGCCAATACGCCGGTGGTGAACGTTATCGGTAACCATGCGACACATCATCAGCAATACGATGCGCCGCTGACTTCAGATGTAAAAACCTTCGCCAATACGGTGTCGCACTGGGTGTATGAATCGCGCAGCGCACGCGATGTGGCAGCGGATGCCGCAAGAGCGGTTCAGGCCGCCTGCGCTGCGCCGGGGCAGATCGCCAGTTTGATTCTTCCCGCCGATACCGCGTGGAATGAGGCTGAACGTGCTTATCCCGCGCTGCCGGTGACGGGGCCTGCGGCAGTCAGCCATGAAGCGATATTGCAGTCACTGAATGCGCTGCGTCGTGGCAAAACGGCTTTCCTGCTACGTGGCGAAGTCTTGCGCGGACGCGGACTTGCAGCGGCGGGGCGCCTTGCCGCCGCGACGGGCGCAAGGCTTATCTGCGACACCTTTACCCCGCGTCTGGAACGCGGGGCAGGGCGAGTGATCGTTGAGCGTTTACCTTATCGTCCCGGCCCGGCTATCGAGTTTTTGAGTGGCATCGACACGTTGATCCTGGTCGGTACGCAAGCCCCGGTGGCGTTTTTCGCCTATCCGGGGCTGCCAAGCCAACTGACGCCGGCACGCTGCCAGCCGCTGGTCTTGGCGCAACCGCATGAGGATGGCTCATCGGCATTAGAGGCGTTGGCAGAGGCGTTCGGTGCCAACAAACCGGCGAGGGTTGCCCCGCTGCACCTTCCTGAACCGCCGCGTGGCAACCAGCCGTTGAGTAATCAATCCGTGATGCAGATTGTCGCGCGCTACATGCCGGAAAACGCCATCATCAGTGATGAAAGCCTCACCGCCAGTTTCCCGAGCTACCCGCTGTTTGATACCGCCGCGCCTTGCGATTATTTGCATCTCACCGGCGGGTCTATCGGTCAGGGGATGCCGGTTGCCACCGGTGCCGCTGTTGCTTGCCCAGACCGTAAAGTGATTTCACTGGAAGGCGACGGCAGCGCGATGTACACCGTGCAGGCGTTGTGGACGCAGGCGCGTGAAAACCTCGACGTCACCACGGTCATTTTCGCTAACCGCGCTTATGCCGTGCTACGCGAAGAGTTGGTAAAAGTCGGCGCCCCGGAAGGGGCACAGGCTTTCTCCATGTTGGACCTGCACAACCCGACGCTCGACTGGGTAAAAATGGCCGAAGGCATGGGCGTTGCCGCCGTGCGTGTTGATACCTGTGCAGGGCTGGAATCCGCGTTTAAAGAGGCCATGAAGGGCAAGGGACCGCGGTTGATTGAGGCAATTATTTAAGGGGTTTGATTAACGCTAAACCCCTGTCAGCGTGACGTAATAATCAGAGCCAGAGGTGTCCCCTCTGGCTGGTGAGGGTATTTATTTTTTAGTGACTAAGCCGTTGAGTAGAATAGGAGTCCGTACATCCGGCCCATTTGTCGTACCTCACCTTATCCCAACGGCTTGAACGATAGCGCCCGCTCCAGCCAATGGCATACGTATTTTCATCTGCAGAATAATCTAATAGGCCAAAAGTCGATTTATTTAACAAGGCCCTGTTTTCGTTAAATAAATAGAGCCCCAGTTATCGCAAGAAAGCAATCTTTCTCGCCACCATAGGGCGGCGAGACCATTCGCACTTTCATTCCAGCCTAAATACGCCGTATCAAAGTTTGATTTATTTTCTACTTTCTTCGCAACAAGTTTGCCGGAGGCAAGATAAGGCGCAGCCAGATAATCTGGTAAATAGCCACAGGCAAGCCCGGCGAGCTGAATCTGTAATTTACTGCGGAAATCAAACACCGTTAGCGTGTCCTGATCTTCCAGAACGTGCAAATTCTGCGGCATATTGATTCTTGACGTATCACGCACGACGACGGCACGGTGTTGCCGAATAACATCGGATGAAAGGGGTTCTGCCGCCTGCGCGAGTGGGTGGTTTGGCGCGATGCAGAAGCGATAATGCAGGGAACCCATTGGGCTAAAGGAGAAACCGGAGTGGGTTAACGGCAGCGCGACGGCACCAATCACGATATCCGCGCAGCCTTGTACCAGTGATTCCCAACTTCCGGCCAGCACCTCATGGCTGAAACGTAAACGAGTAAGGTGATGGTCTTGATAAAACTCTTTGATAAGCGGCAGGAGAAGCTCAAAGGGAAATAATGCATCCAGACCTAACGTCAGCTCACTTTCCCAGCCTTTTTCCACGTAGTGAGCCTGCTGTTCAAGGGATTGCGCTGCCCGTAACAGCTTGCGACCTTTCTCCAGCATCAGTCGGCCCGTGGCGGTAAATTTCGCCCGGTGCCCACTGCGGTCCAGCAGGACAACATTCAAATCATTTTCCAGTTTTTGCACCATGTAGCTGAGTGCGGGCGGCGTTTTATAAAGCTCGGCGGCCGCTGCTGCAAACGAGCCCTGGCGATCTAATGCATCAAGAATAATCAGCACTTCAAGGTTAATTTTCATTTAGGTTCTCGATGCAAAGAAAATGTTTAACAACTACCCAAAAAAACCATTCTATCTTTGAAAATAATCACTAGCTATTATCCATGCAAATAATTTCAAAGTGAAACTGTATGGGATTGCAACTAAAACCACGCCGTCATGTGACTGATTATTAAATATTTTATACAAGAGTGATTTTCTAACTCAGGGTCCACGCCGGGTAAAAATTACGGGCTATTCAACGTTTCGATGCTTCCATTCTTCGAGGAAAATCATGCCCCATCAGCAGCGTGCCACACTCGCGATAACGCATTCTATCAACGAGAAAGATCGGGTCGAATATGAGAACTGGTTAAAAAAAATCATACCGCTGGCCGCGAGTTTCCCCGGGCATCTCGGGGTTAATGTTATTCGACCAACGCAGAGCGATGAGCCCTACACCATACTTGTTAGGTTCGAAACGGTGGAAGATCTTCTTCACTGGAGTAGTTCAGTGGAGCGTAAATGCCTGATCGCCGAAATCGCTCCTCTTCTACTGCAAAGTGACCTTACTGAAATTCATCCCGGCGCTGAGTTTTGGTTTACCCCACTAAACGACGCCAAGCGTTCTCCGCCACGCTGGAAACAATATCTTATGACTCTGCTGGTTATTTACCCGTCAACGAATCTGGTGCCTTGGTTCTGGGGAATATGCCTGCCGCAGCTAAAAGGCTCCAACACCGGGCATCTGCTTAATGATGCCACCGTGGTCGCTCTGGTGGTGTTCCTGTGGATGCCACTCATTACTTGCTTATTTCACCGTTGGCTTGCTCGCTAATCCTCCCATCATCAGGAGTTACTGTTATGTCTAATACGAATACCGCTTCTCTGATTTTTATTAATGGTCAATTTCATACGGTAGACAGTGATAAACCTTTAGCACAGGCTGTTGCTATTAAGGACGGTAAGTTTCTGGCAGTGGGTAGCGAAAGTGAAGTCATGTCTTTTGCTGATCCGCAAACTACGGTCATTGATTTACAGGGGCATAGCGCCATTCCGGGCCTGAATGACTCGCATCTGCACCTCATCCGCGGCGGACTTAACTATAATCTCGAACTACGCTGGGAAGGCGTACCCTCACTCGCCGATGCGTTGCATATGCTGAAAGAGCAGGCTCAGCGTACGCCGAACCCGCAGTGGGTTCGGGTAGTTGGCGGTTGGACAGAATTTCAATTTGCCGAACGCCGTATGCCGACGCTGGAGGAGATTAATCAGGCGGCGCCGGACACGCCGGTGTTTATCCTTCATCTCTATGATCGCGCGCTGCTCAA
>Ga0105854_1000153_pt1 | contig 37298 bp, 49 predicted proteins | sample OrgsoiDNA_201058_FD_89679 | JGI IMG/M metagenome (GOLD analysis project Ga0105854, IMG submission 89679) | Permafrost soil microbial communities from the Arctic, to analyse light accelerated degradation of dissolved organic matter (DOM) -... | ecosystem: Environmental > Terrestrial > Soil >... | reverse complement strand
GGCCTGGGCGTAGAGCGGATCATCAGCGCTGCCGTCGCCCGGCGCTACGACGGCCGGGACTTCGCCGGTCACAGGGCGTTGTGTGCGCACTGGCTCGTCGCCCTTGGCTGGCGCGGCATCTGCCGCGCGCGGCGCTGGCTTTTCGACGTCAGCCTCGCCGCCCAGCGCCTCGACCACGTCGGCCAGCATCTTCGCCATTTCGGCCGTCATCAGCATGAAATCGGCGTCGAAGCGCTCCTCATCGTTCTTGGTGGTAGCGTCCGTTTCTTTAATCACGTCCAGCGGCTTGACGCTCTTGATCGCCGCCGATTCATCCAGCACGAAGGAGATCTTGTCGTTCCACGTCATGGCCAGGCGCGTGCACTGCTTGCCGGCGGCGATGTGACGGCGGATATCATCAGCTTCCAGCGTGTGGCGCTTGTATGCCACCTGGGCCTTGCTTTCGCCCGTGGCGCGCATGATCGCGTCTTGATCGACCGTGAAACCGGCAGGTGCATCGTCTGCCTGGAGCCATTCGGTCATCGCCGCCACTGGCGAGCGCTGCACGCGCAGGCTCTCCAGGGGCAATTTGTCGACGGATTTCAGCAGCATCTTGACCACTTCATCAGCCTTGGATGGGCTGGCCGCATCAACCACCAGCCAGCCATTGACAGGGTCGATCCAGGTCCACACATCGCTGCGAATGCTGAAGGCGCGCGGCAGCAATTCGTCAGCTACCCGCTCTTTCAATTCCTTCATGGCTTTCTTGCCTGGGGCAAAACCTTGCGCTTCTTCCATTTCAGAGGCGCGGGCTTTGGCCACCTGGTTGATCACGGTGGCCGGTAAGAGTTTCTTCTCTGTCCCCAGCAGGATCAGCATCTGCTTGTTCACTGAGTGGACCAAGCCGCCATTCGGCCGAGGTGCGTCCCAGCCCTGGCGCATCAGGTCCATGCTGGTTGGCGGCGTAAATTTGTTCGAGGCCAGGGCTTCTTCCAGCTGTTCTGGAGTGCACGCCCAGTTTTGGGGCAAACGGTAAATTTGCAGGTTCTTGAAGAACATCTGATACCTTTCAGCGGTCAAACCGCAGCAATTGCTCAACAACCTCTTCCAGGTCGTCGCGCGTGTATTGGGTCAAAATCCTGGACAAAATCACGTCGATGGTCTTGCTATACAGCGCCTCGAACTCGATCTCATCCATCTGTGCAAACGAAATGCTTTTTGCTTCCAGGCGTACCTCGCCCTTGAGATTCACCGTCGATTCAAAGAATCCGGCCAGGATCGCCACGTCTTTCCTGAACCGTTCCTTGTTCTTCGCCACCGGCTGGCCCTTGTAGGTCAGGCCGCCGCGCGGCTCCCACTGGTCAAAGGCAAAAGTCACCAGCGCGAAGTACTTCTTGTGAAACTGATAATTTCGTACTTTTTTGAAATCGGCGTGCATCAGCGCGCCGGCCTTCATCTTTTGGATAAACTCGGCCGCCGCCTCGTCGTGCGGCACGAGGATGTTGGCCGTTTTCATAAGCACGATTTCTGTCATGGCGGCGCGCCTGCTTTGAGGCGCGAGGTCATGGCCGCCCTCCTGCCGCAACGCGGCGCTGTCGTGCAGCTACGGTAGCGACCAGGGCGCGAGTGCCAAGTCCGCGCCGGCCCAGAGCTCTGCCAAGTGGGATCATGCAAGATTTCCAGTAGCGAGATGCCGGCGTCGCGCCGAACATGGCGGCAGCCAATATGCAATCAAGCATCCGCGATCGAGTGCCGTCCATTCGGACTATCAAGGCAATCTTGCGGGTCGCGCGGCGCTTGCGGGCACTCATGCCAGCGTCGCCTTCGGCGTCAGCTCAGCGCTCGCCATGCCCATATTCTTGAACGGGTGCTTGTCGGCCTTCGGCTTGATGCTTTTGTAAAAGTGACTGCCAATCGATTCGGCGCCAACCAGAGCGGCATAATCGGCTTTCGAAAAGTTGGCGTAGTGATACACGTTGCCCTTGGCGCCCTTGCTCAGGAACTGGATCGCCAGGGTATTGGTGGCCTCGTCGTGGCCGATGGCAGCAATTTGGCTCGACACGATGGCGGTGAGCGGGATGGAATTTGCGGTATGCATGCGATTTCTCCGTAGTGGGTGAGGGTGATTAAGCTGCCTGCTTGGCTTGAATAGAGCCAAGGTGGCGGATCAGGGCGGCGCAGATGCTGGCGAACTCGTGCTCGTGATAGAACATCGCCGCCCTGTCGCGCGCCGATGGCTCGAAGCCCAAGGCGCGCAGGCCGTCGGCATTGATGGCCAACGGAGCGATGCGCTCGTTGATCTGGCCCAGACGCAGCGTCGGCGGTGTGGATGGGTGGGAAGACTTGGCCGTGCCCGCTTCGGCGAACAAGTCGGTTGCCGTCGGCGATACCGCGCTGGTTGCTGATGGCTTGGCTGGCGCGGCCTCATGAACCTGCGCCTGCGCAGCTTGCTGATTGGCGAGGTCGGACAGGCGGCCTTGCTCAGCCAGTGCGGCTGCGCGGTCGCGCTCCGCTTGTTCGGCGGCGGCCTGGCGTTCGGTTGCGACCTTTGCCTCTTCAGCTACGCGCGCCTGCTCGGCAGCCAGGCGATCAGCATCCGCCTTGCGCTCGGCGGCAAGTTTCGCTGCTGCAGCGGCCTCGGCCTTGGCTTGCTCCTGCGCGGCAATTTGGGCGCGCAGGGCTTCTTGCTTCACTTCCTCGGCACGTTTGTGGTCGGCGATGCGGGTGTTGATGACGAGCTGGAAATCTTCCATGGGCTTGCCGATGATCGCGGCCATGTCCATGAACAGGAAGCCGTAGCCAGCCGCATGCTCTTTGCACCAGGCCTGCTTGGCGCGGTAGTCGGCCGCTTGCGTGTTGGCTGCAATTTTTGCGTTGGCCAGCGTGGTGCTGACCGCATCGCGCAGGCTGGCCAGGGTGCGCTTATTCTTCATGGCGCCAGCGAAGTCTGGCTGTTGCTGCTGCAGGCGCAGCGGTGTAATCTCAGCTTCGAGCGCGGCCACGTGGGAGGTGAATTCGTGCCGGCCTTCGTTCAGGATCGTTTCTTTGATCTGCTCTTTGCGGGTTTTGACCAGCTTTTCCAGCTCCAGGCGCTTGGTGCGGAATTGCGCCTTGATGTGGTCGACCGTGCGCATCACCTCATCGATGGTGGCGGTCTGCGCCAGTGCGGCGGCTTTGGCCAGTTCCAGCTTGCCCTCAGCTTCGCCGCAGAATTTGACGTTGTTTTCGGCATCCGCGAAGTCCTGGTCATCCACCAGTTCCGTCTTGATGCCGGCCAGGAAGCGCTCGGCAGCGCCCTTGTAGGCGGCCAGATTGCTGCTGACGACCTTGCCTTCGGTCTGGACGACCAGAGCGGGCAGGGCGCAGATAGGCTCAGCTGCCGGCTTCTCGATAATATCCACCTGCCTGTAGTTCACCACGTCGATATCGAACTGCTCCCAGCCGGCGACGATGCGCTCGAACCAGGCCGTATCGGGATAGATCCACATCCAGACCATGCTTTCTTCGGTGCCGTCGGACGTCATAAACAGCCACTTGTCGGCGCCCGTCACCATCAGTTGCTGCTGGACCTGTGGCTGATGCTCTTCCGGCAGCACGCCGGTGCTGACCGACGCGGCCAGCGCAGCATTCCACTGCTTGTGCTCGAATCCGATGGTTTCAGCCATATTCAGGCCGTCGCAGGATGCGCTTTCCTTTCCGAGTGACAGCGTTGCCGGGTACAGCTCGTCGCCAATGATTTTTTCAGCGTGCGGACGCGCAAGCGCTTCGACCTCGTGGCCATAATCCAGAATGTTTTCCTGCACCCAGTCGCTAAATTCCTTAGCCAGGCCGGTAGCCTTCATGCGCACCAGTTCGCTGCGAGTTGCCTTCTTCGACAGGCCCAGCATCGCGGCTGCCTCGCTGGCGCCGTGGTGGTTAAAGCGGAAGGCGTGCCAGTCGTCGCTGCCCTGCAGCAGGCTATGGATTTCACGGGTCAGTGTGTTTTCGCGTTGCATAATGTGTCCTCGGTGGTTTTCTTGTGTGGTTGCGGTGATTACTCGTTTTCGTGCGACCAGCTGTCGATCGTCAGTTTTTGCGCTTCGGTGAAGGTGGCGCGAGTGCTGAGCATGGCGATGAGTTGCGCCGGCGTTTTTTTCTTACTGAGGATGATCTGGCGCCATTCGGGGGTTTTTTCCGCGAACAGTTCATCAGTGCATTCGGGAAGCAGGTCTTGCGCACCTGTGGCGCTGGAGCTGGTAGCCGAGGGTGTGATATCGCGCGGTTCGCGGTAGTCCGCCTCCAACTCGTCAGGCGTATAGACGCCGAGGATCACGCCAGGCGCATATTGGCGCGCCCACTTCTTCACGGCGAGGTAGCCCAATTGCTGTTTCGGGTCATCCGCCCAAAGCGTGGAGTTGCGGGTTCGTGCTTGAGCAAGTAGCAAATCCAGCACCTTGACTTTGCCTGTGGCGCGGATGGTCGCGGAGACGCGGACGCCCAGGCCGATTTCGTCTGACAAGTGCCAAGCTGGGGTGCGGTATTCGCCCTTATCGCCTTTCTTGATATCGTATTTGCCAATTACCTTCTCCCATGGGCCGTAATACTCATAGTCGAAGTCGTCCTGGGTCAGGATGCCCGAGGCTGTCACTGCTGCGTGGACCAACTGGGCTTCATAGCCAATGTTGCCGTTGACGAAGTGGGTTTTCTGCGCCACGGCGAACGGATTCATCTGCCAGGAGATGGCCTGCATGATTACGGCCAGGCAGTCGCCAGGAGAGTTCCGATACGCTGGCGGCAAGGTCGCCTTGCCCGATGCCATAATGTCGGCCAGCCGGATCATGCTATCCATATGGGCTGCATCCAGGATCATCTGGCCGCTGGTGCGGGGTGCCAGGGCGCCGCCAGACTGGGCTGGCAGGTGCATGGCGGACTGAGCTTCGCGGGTAACTGCATTCATGTCTGTTTCCTTGTGAGTTTTATAATTTCCGCTTTCAACATCGCCAGGCGGACGGCGTAGACGATGGCGTGGCCGGCATGCCAGTTGCGTAAGACCTGGCCGGCCACGTCCATCACGGTTTGACTTTCGACGGCCACTGCGCCTCCCGGTGGGCGCGGCCCAACTGCTGCAAGCGTTCGCCGGATGCTTCGAGTTCGATCATTGCTTCGATCTTTGCGCTGATCAGCGCCTTTCGGATTTCGTCCTGGCCAGCCAGTTCGTGGCGCACGCCGGACAGGCGAACTTTGTTCATCCAGTGCTGGTAGCGCGCCCAGTGGTAGCGGCTGGCGGACAGCAGGCGATGGACGAGGGCGGTCATGGCGCAAACCCGTCCGAGTAAAAGCCGCTTGCACAGGTTTCCAGAAACTTGCGGCCATTTGCGGAGACTCGCGGCGCGCCAGCTTCGGCACTATCGAGAATGTCTTCGAGCCAGTCGTCCTGTTTGCTCGTCAGGCACAGCTCAAAATTCCGCTGCATCTGGCGCACTTTCGCGATAAGGGCCAGCAGATCGTCTGTGGCCACGGTTTGCTTTCCGCTTCCATCTGGATCGCAAACTGCAACCGCCCGGGCACACATCGCAACATCGAACCAGCCGATATGGCACTCGTTCACGTCGGCAATTCCCAGTGAGGCGGCCAGCCATGCATATGCAGCATCCCGGCTCATTTCTCCGCTTTGCCACATCGGGTTGAACGCATCCTTTGCTTGTTTCCTGGCTCGACGCAAGCGCGCATCAGCCAGGGTGCCCAGCGGAATTGCCGTGAAGGGGTGAAGGCCGACGTAGCTGTCGCACTCCTTGTCCGTGCACTTGTAGACCCAGGGCCATTCGCCGAACTCGCGGCCAGCGTAAATCTGACTGTTATTGACCAGTTTCACGGGCGCCGCGCAATACGGGCACTCGGTGGGCACCGGCAATGGATTCTTGACGCGAGCCACGGCACGACGCGATGGGTTTTGCGGTGTGACCGGCCCACTTCGAGGTTTGAGCATGCCGACCTCGATCAGCGCCTTTTGCATGGCGCCGATCATGGCTGCACCATTGCCGTGACGCCCAGGGCGCCATCGTCGTAGGCGGCATCGATCAGCGCGCCCAGGTTGCCGATGGCGGCGAAGCTGTACGCCGTGCTTGCGGTGCGGATGGTGATGATGTAGCTCATGCTGTGGCCGCCGCATTAAGTGCCGCTCCATTTGCCTCGGAAACACCTCCACCCTTGATTTCCCGGCCATGACGATCAAATCGAATGACACGCCCAACCAATTCTTGAAAGCTTTGCGCCGTTCCGGCAGGCACCCGCTTTGCCAGGGTGATATGTGGACGGTGAGGCAAATCCTCTTGCGCCCCTTGCTTCAGATAGTGCTCGTTGATGGAGCGCGACCAATCACACTCACCAAGTTCGGCAACAAGATAAAGATCACTTCCAACGGGCCACTCGTGCACAGCGTCAATACGCGCCTCCATCGGGATGGTCCAATCCCATGGCTTGAGCGAGATAAGTTGTGAAAATCCGTCGAAAAACGTCGTGAGGTGCACGTCTTTAGTAACTCCATAGGCGCGCAGCATCGCTTGGGATGCCTTATCTGGCCATGCGGCCACGTAGTCAGGTTTATGGCGAAAAGCTTTGGCGTAGGTTGGGGTCATCGCAGCTGCGATTCCTACGTCTTCGCCGACAACGTAGCGACCAGTCGTGCGGCCGCAGAAAGGGCAGTGGCTAGCGACGCATGGCATTTCCTTGCCCTTGGCGCTGGAAAAGCCCTTGCCGGTACCGCGAATCCGGAACGGAATGTTGATCGTGCTGCGCATGCCCATGTCATCCAACATGGCAAGGCCGGTGGCCTGGCACTCGACCTTGATATCGCTGCCAGCCTTGGCCACGATGAATGGCGCGCTGGCCAGCTTGGTTTCGATTGTTTTTACGCAGTCGCAATTCATGTTGCCGCTCCTCTGGTTATGATCTGGCGCCCCGGCAAGGATTCGAACCCTGCAGGTGTCGGCCGCACTGTCCGACACCAAGTCCACTCGGGGCATTCAATCCTGCGTACGCCAGGAAGCGCGGCCGGTGCGGGTCTTATCCCCGGCATTTGCTACATCGCGTGACCGCTGACGCAATTTGTGGCGGCCGGGCTACCTTCACCTTTACGCATCGCTAGTCCGTAGCGTTGCGGAGCGGGTGCTAGCCGGTCAGATTCGGTCATGCGACCACCACATGGCTGCCGACTGCCCCGCCAATCCGCCCACCTGTTTGCACCAGCTTTACCTGTGTGGTCTAGGTTCCTCGGCAGTCAGCAGCCATGTGGTTCCTGCGCTTGCCCTTTCGGGTCACCTGCGCAGGGAGGTGGGGCATCCTGATCCCACAGGGCAGTTAATCGGGCCGCCAGTCCTGTCCCGCCTTGCCTACGGCGCGGGCGACCGCTAAATCTGCAACTTGTTCAGTGCAACTACCTGGGCGCGGGTCTTGGCCTGGCAGCTTTCCGGGTCGCTGCGCACAGCGCCATCCACCTCTTTTGTGGCTTGCGCATCTGCATCTGCTACCAGCGCATTTACGACAAATGATTTCAGTGCCTGGCCGGAAGTCTCGGCGTCGCAGCTCAATGCCACTCGCGCCAGCACATTCATTGCGCCAGGCTCGGCCAGGCTGTCCAGCAGCAGGTTGGCAATGCCGCTTGCGCCGGCGCTGCCAGTCAGCACGACGGTGCGCGCGGCTTCGTATTTCTCGGCGGTCAGCTTGGCGATCATTTCTTCACGCAGTTCGCTGGCGTCGTGGTCGCGGGCACTCATAACGATTAGCCGCGCACTTCAATGCGAACCACCGGGATGACTTCGCCGTGGGCGATGAGGACTGCTTCAAGTGCTGCGAGTTCTGCTGGGGACATGGTTTTCTCCGGTGGTTGCTGTTCGATAACTGGACTATAGCAATTTGCTTTTAACTTAGCAAGAGCAATTTGCTATACTTTGCTATATAATTTTCACGTCGTCAAAATTTCAGGCGGCCGCAGCACTCGTCGGGAACCGCCGGCAGGGGTGTTGGGATAGGCGTACTGTGAGGATGGTCTGAGAGACGCACGAGGGTGGCGAAGTTAGCGCCCTAGACCGAAGAGGCTGACGAGTCATAAAGACGTCGTACTGGTCTATATGTAAAGGCTCGGCTAAGGATGGCTGAGTCTTTCCCGCCACCTGGTAGGACTTTGAAGCGACCGGCTTTTGACCTTAGAAGGCAAGATCAAAAGCGAACTTCAAGAGCAAGATAAGGGACTTTTTGAGTACCCATAGAGGGGAAATAAAAGTAGAAAATAATTCGAGCCCGCTTGGGCGAGGAAAAATATGAGTGCGCCACCGAAATATATGATTCAGCTAACAAAGCGAAGCTCTGGTAGATATCAACTGAAAGTTGTCGGGCAGGGGGGCGTTATTAAGGGAGATATTAAGGCGCTGCAAGAATTGACGCAGGCCATTAGCTTGCTCCTCGCAACTGCAAAGAAGGCTGAAAATACGTCGCCAGAAGTCGATTAAGAAATGGGACGGCCTGCGCCGCCCCACACTCTTAGGAAGAAAGCCAACTGAAAATCTGATGCAAAATTGCTGCAACAGCCCATAGGTTGACTTCCACCTTTATTGCTTTACATGTCAGCTTAAACATGGCGTGAGCCTCATTTATGCCGGCAGGCCTGCCAACAGGTTAGGGTCGGCATTTATATCGCGCCTTGCCAGGCGCTAGCCGGTGTAGCTGCAGCTACGATGGCGCGCTACAACGTAGGCACCGCCTCCATTGCAGTTCGGCATTGCCGATCTCGCCGCTCAGTGCCATATCCATGTCCTCCGAGCTGCTACGGCAACACCTTAAGCGGATTGATGGTCCGCAGTCCGGGAATCACCCCAGATTCTTTTTTCACCCACCGCGGCGGGCTTGTTATTTTTTCAATCTCCCTAGAAGTCGCTTTTCAGCCTCCTCTTTTGTTATAACGCTATTATCTCGCGGGTCTTGATATCCTATTAAATGCCAGGATTTGTAAGGCGGTGGGTTGCCGACTTTTCCGCCTGCAAGCAGCGTGACGCGCACATGCTCCTTTTTGTACTCAAGCATCTTGGTTACAAGTGGAGGTCGCGGCTTTTCATACTCGCTTGATCTTACTGAGTCTGGTTTGCCGTATTTAGCTATCACCTCGTCTGGTTGGAGGATAGGCAAGCCATCCGCAGCAAGTGCGGGAATCGTAAGACTGAGCGCTAGGAGCAAGCCAAAAATCTTGGTCATCGTTATTGATGTTGCGGCATAGGAGCGTGCCGTTGCGCGCATCAATTATATGCAAATTTACAACATGAAATCTATTCAATAATTGCAAATCCGAATTAAAAAGCCCGCGTGGGGCGGGCTTCAATTTTTGCTTGCAGTTGAGGCTCCGCCTTGGAGCAATTATTGCAAGAGCTCTTTTGAGAAAACCTTGCCAGTTACGGAGCTATACAGCCAAACCTGCGACAGTTTCATCACAAGGGAGTCACCATTCCAAAGCAATTCTATCGGGTTATCCATTGTCGGCTTTATCATGTTGCCGTATCTGGAAAGAAATGGGGACTCTAGCTTCGCGATGTAGAGAATGCGAATTGCGCCCTTGTTTAGTCTTGCATCATCGGGTGAAATCTTAAACGAGAAATCTGAAGGGATGCCAGTCGAGGGGCCCTGGGACTTAATATTCGCAAATGTAATTCCGCAAGCATCATAAATGGAGCTTGTTATTTCAACTTTCTTTCCATACCCATTTTCCCCGATGTACTTCTGCGTGCTTGATAGGCTGCTATTGATCAAGGCCGAGGAAAAGAAGCCCTCTCCAATCATGGTTGTTCTGCTGCCGTGAGACAACATGCGTACCGTCATTGTTTCAGTATCCGCATTGTAGTTAGGCATAAGCAAGGGCTTATCTGGCGACATGGCTATTATGCTTGAGCCATTTAAGTTGCCATAGATGGGCTCAGATTTGACGTGCTCGACACGCTCAGCGTAAGCCTTTGTGGATTCAAATTCATCTTTTTTTAATTTGAATGCCTTAAGCCTGTCTGAGATCGCAATGCAACTATGTCCACGAAAGTCAATGGGGAGGGTTTCGGCGTTCGCATCAAATGGGTCTTGGGAGAATGCCGCTAAATCACTCACCTTTTTCTGTGAAGATTTCGAATCCGCTCCCTGTTTTGGTTGTGTTGATTTTTTTGTTCCCTTGTTCGATGCATCTTGGGCCCATGAGGATCCGTGCAGCCCGCAAGCGAGCAGCAAGAGCGGTAGTATTTTTTTCATTCTCGTCCCAGTTTAGTTGGCGCAGACCGTTGCGCCGCAGCATTATATAGAATGCTAATTCTATGAAAAGTAGCAAATTATTGCATCAAATATGTTGCTTGCTGCACAAGTGACGGGCTGATCCATTGCGGATTTGATGAAAAACAACAAAAATATTCTATCCAACAATCACGCAACTCGTGACTTTATGTGTTGAGCAAATAACGATGCTACCTCGCCCAAATTATCGAGATTTTTTGCGAGCAAATGGAAATCAAGGCGCGCCCACTTGTCGGCAAGCGGTATCATTTTCACCGGATATGTGCGTGCTGCCTGCCTCGCAATTGATTCGACGGTCAGGCCAATTCCAAGCCTGGACCGTGCGATAATTTCAGCCTGGGCCGCCAGGGTGTCAACGGTGACGCGTGAGCGAACCAGCAGGCTTTCGGGGGCGTGATCCGCGATGTATTTAGTAAGGCGCAGATCGTGGTGAGTCGAAACAAAATCATAGGGCAGGGCGTCGGCCAATGCTATTGCGCCAGGTCGACGCGCAAGCTCATGGCCATCCGGCACAATTAAGCAAATCCGCTCCAGGCGGTAGGGGATCGAGCGCAGGCCGTGCCCAGCTGGCGGGTGCGGAAACAGCGCCAGATCAGCCTCTCCCGATGCCACCAGGGCTGCGACCGCATCGAAATCCCCGCTGACCACTGCCACATCAATTGTCGGATGCGCCCCCAGGAACTCCCCAAGCACCGCTGGCAATTCGCCCATTAAAACCGTGTCTGAGCATGCTAGTCTGAGCGTCTGTCGGCCGTGGCGCTGCCGCCCCTGCAGCAGCTCGTTCATCCTGCGCAGCTCGTCAGCGATGAGGGTGGCGGACGCGGCCACGATCTTGCCAGCCGGCGTAAGTTCGAATCGGCGGCCACTTCGAATAACCAGGGATTCCCCGACAATTTCCTCAATTCTATTCAACCGATTCGTTGCTGATGGGGCTGCCATGCCCGCGCGTCGTCCTGCCGCAATTAGGCTCTTTTCCATCCCAATATGTCGCATCAGTTCGAGGTCGCGGAGTGTCAGCATCATGAATCCCATTTCCGCAGGATTCTAACCAACCGTCACGGAATTGAAATGGATAGACGGTAATTGTGACGCCCAATTAACGTTCTCGATAAGTCAGGTTATCTATTTCAGCAATTTCGAAAAAATGGAATCTCGGGTACGCTATTTGTTGCTCTGCGGGCAAGCTTTGCATATCCGCATGGTTATGAGCCGTCAATGGGCGTGGCGCGTGCGGGCATTTGGTCGGCGCGGCTTGGTGTTACTTATAGGCAGGGGAAGGGAATGAAAAAAATTGAAGCGGCAATCAATGACTATGTTGCGAGGCTGCGGCAGCGCGACGTAGCGCGGGCAGATTTCGAATCTGAGATAGAGCGGTGGGTGCGCGCATACATCAGGATGGATCAGCGGGCGAAGTCCGAAAATTTGCCCCTCATGGAAAGGGAGGCGGAACTCTACCCAGAATTGATCTGGTCCAGGGCAGGGCGGTTCGATGTGGTGGATGTCATGTAATTGGTAGTTTGGGGGCGCTTTTGGCCGCCTCCATTATTTTTTGCCTGGCGCGTTCATCCATGGCGCCACGGTACAGACTAAGCAACAACGCCTCATCCTCGTCAACCAGTTGTAGCGCCACACGTCTCTCAGAAAAATGGGCGGACTCGTCTTGCTATGCGTCCGATCCTGCAACTTCAGCCTGCTCGCTCTGCTGTTTCTTTGCGTGGGCTACATTGACTGCATAAGGAACGCGCTCTTGCGTGACTAAATTACTGGCACTGTCTTTCGCTAAGTCGAGAGAAGGAATCTCGGTCAGGGCACCGTGATCGGCATCCATCCATCCCTCCGGAAGGCCGCAGCCGACTTCAATTTTTCTGGCGAGTTTATCACCTACGCCGCGCGAGGTTCCTGTCGATGATTTCACCTGATTCAATATTTGACTCAGGTACATGGGCGCCGTTTCCGCGCGCCGCGCAACCGCATCCGCCGTCTTGAACTGTTTGACAAGAAAGCGGAGGTTTTCGATTCGTATTTCTTTAGATGTAGCCATATTTGGATTAAATAGCAAAACGCTTTATGGTGGAATGTGCAAATTGCTATTGACCGAGTAAAAGCAAATTGCTATAGTGAGTCCATGAAACTCATCGAATACGTCAAAGATCGTGGCTCTCAGCGCGGTTTGGCCGACAAGATCGGCATCACACCAGTGCTAATTAGCCAATGGGCAAACAAGCTGCGTCCCGTCCCTCCGGAGCGGTGTGTCGAAATTGAGCGCGCCACCGGCGGCCAAGTTGCTCGTAAAGATTTGCGCCCGGATGACTGGCACAAGATCTGGCCCGAACTGGTGGAGGGCGATCCCGGCCACGCCGGCCGCCAGCCACCATCCCCAAGCAACATCCTCGACACCATTCCGCCGCACTCCGTTGTCGGCATCGATCCGCGAGGTGCGCCGTGAAGTGGCTGGCCTCGCTGCTTCGGCACCAGAAGCGCGCCGCGCCGGGTTTCGTTTCGATTCCTCTTGTCCAGTCGAGCCAACTGCCGCCAGGCGTGCCACTCGATGAATGCCTCAAACAACTGAAGGAGCCAGCATGAAGTTAAAACCCGATGCGAATCGGTTGCGAGACTCTGTCTGGAATGTCGGACCTTATATCTCCATGCTCTTTGCAAAAGAGCATGGTCCTCAGTCCGCGCGACTGAAACTGAAGAAAGGTTTTTATGCCGGCAGCCATGCAATTAGCGCAAAGGTATACCGGTTTGTTCGAGGGATCGAGCGACACCTTGGATTGGTACACGACCGCACCATGAGTGTTCTGATGCAGTTCATATTGATCAAAATCTGCCGCTTTTTCTTCCATTTTTCGCAATTGCTCTTTGAGATCACGTTCGCTATCGGCCAGCGCCGCCTGCTTCTCCTGGAGTGCAAGGCATTGGCTTTGGATGTCAAGCATCCGGTCGTTCATATCACCGATGACTTTCACGATTAATGCGTCGTCGCGCGCAGTGATAGCTGCCTTTGCTACGTCAATAGTGGCCCTAAAGGCCGTAATCGCAGCCGAGACAGTCGTAATTGCCATTGGGGGATCCCTTCAGATTGTTGTTATGGAGATAGCAATGTAGCACGAAGGAATTCCCCGCCCGTTTTCACTGTAACCAAACCCTGCAACACCGACCACTAGGAGATAACCATGAAACACAAGCAAAAACGCACCGCACTCGTCAAGGGCTACATCACCGACAGCAACAAGGATGCTCTGCAGGAGGCCTGCGCCGCCCAGGGCAAGACAGTCAGCGACGTGCTCAACGAATGCACCATCGTAATCATCCGCAACCACCTGGATGCCAAACCGAAGCGCAATGATAGCCCGCCGTTTTCGAGCGGAGCTAGGCCCAAATCAGGAAACAGTAAGGCCCAGTTTCCGGCATCGCGCCCAAGTTTCGGCCTGGTACCGCGCATCACTCGCTTGCGGGTTTAACGGCATGGAGGCAGCTATTGAATAAACAAACCGAGGCAACAGCCGAGGAAAGGGAACTCATCTTCCAGCGCTCCCTGAGCTACCGGCAGGCGGAAAAAGACCTGCAGGGAGCCAGGGACGGGGAGGGTGAGGAAGCGGCGAAAGCCGCGCATAAGGCGGCACGGAACAAGTGGCGCGATGCCACTGACCAGGTGGCGCGGAAATATGAGGTGCCACGCCGTGAGCCGCCATAACGAATCCGCACCCAACAGCTACAGCATCACATGGCCGGAAACGGCCACTTTATCCACCATCAATTAGGACCATGACATGACACAAGCAAATGTAACAACGACTTCCACCTCGCTGAACAATGCCCAGGGCAACAACGACCTGCTCGATACGTTGGTGCTCCAGCACAGCCTCAAGAACGACGCCGCCCTGGCCCGCGCGCTGGAAGTGGCGCCACCAGTGATTTCCAAGATTCGCCACGGCCGCCTGCCCATTGGCGCCTCGCTGCTGATCCGCATGCACGAAGTGTTCGACGTGTCGATCCGCGAGCTCAAGCGTGTTGCTCGTGCCGAGGTGCCGGCTTGACCGGGGCATCAAATACCGAGGCCGGCAGCACGCCGGCGCAGGCCGAGCAGGGCGCTCAGGGGCAGCACGAAGACCAGGCCGAGCACATGCAGCAGATCGATTTCGGCCACGTCCGGACACGCAAGCACCACGAAGCGATGCTCCAGGAACTGCTGGCCGAGCAATAAAAAAAGCCCGCTGGCAGGCGGGCTTCCTTGAAACGCTATAAATCCGGAAAGAATTTATGAGGCAATTCTACACCACCAATGCTGCTACTAGCACTCAGGCCGCGCCTGATCAGGATCAAGTGCCGGCGCATGCCGTATTTGCTTGGGGTCAACCATGACGACCACCATCAGCAATTACAACACCACCGACCACGCGGCCGACCTCCTGGCCACGGTCAAGCGCTTTGGCGCCGCAACCATCGTAGACCTTTCCATCGACCTGGGCATGCACCGCGAATCGGTTCGCAAGCGCCTGACCGCCCTGGTAGATGCTGGCAAGCTGGTCATGATCGAGGCGGCCTCGAAGCATTCCGGCGCGCTGTACGGCATGCCGGACCTGGACGAGCAGGCCGAATTCGACTTGTACCGGACACGCACCAACAACTGGCCACGCGGCCAGCACGGCCGTGATTGGCTAGTTGAGGCGATGTTTGGTGCGCCGGCGGCGGAGGTGCGCCCATGAGTCGCACCCTCACTGAAGAGCGCTTCCTGCGTGATGTTGCTCGCCATGAGCTGATCGTGATCCGCGACGACGGCGTGAACCGCCACATACGATTCAAGAAGCCGGACAGCAGCGACATGTTCTTCGACCTGATCACTTGGCCGGGCCACCTCTGCTACACCGGCGACATGGGCACTTACGTCTTCATGCGCCTGACGGAAATGTTCGAGTTTTTCCGCACCGACCGGGCGTACAACCAGTCACGCGGGCGGAAGCTGGGCATAAACCTGGGCTACTGGGCCGATAAGCTGATCGCGGTCGACGGCAACAGGCACGGCGGCAAGCCAAAGGCCTTCGATGAAGACAAATTCAAACGGGTCATCAATGAATATCGCGTGCAGTGGATGCGAGACGCCAAGGCAAGCAACTCGCTCGACAAGGAGGGGCGACGCGAACTGTGGGAAGCGGTCGAAGATGAGGTAATAGGCGTGCTGGATGATGGCGGCGACCGTGCGCAATATGCGGCCTACGATTTCCATCACACCGACCCGTCCGATGCGCAGCGGCGCGGCTGGCAGTTCGATGATTTGTTCGAACACGATTTCACGGAATACACGCACAGCTTCCTCTGGTGCTGCTACGCGCTGGCTTGGGGTGTTGAAAAATACGACGTGCTGAAGGCTGCCGCCGAACTGGCGAAGAAGGCAGCGGCTGCGCCAGCAGAAGTTCTGACTACCAGCCCGCCGTGCGCAATATTTGTTGCACCATCGAGCAATGACGAGGTGCGCCCATGATGCCCTCCATCAAACTTGCCCGCGACCAGCGCATATGTGACCTGGTGATGGCCATGCTGTTTGCACGCCTGCGCGTGACTCTTCGCCCTGTGGAGGCGCAACCATGAAGCGCGACAACTTCACCCTTTCTCTCGACCTGGGCAGTGAGCTCATCATCGACAACTTCGCCGGCGGCGGCGGGACCAGCACGGGCTTGGAGCAAGCATTCGGCCGCCCGGTCGATATCGCCATCAACCACGACCCTGAAGCCCTGGCCATGCACGCGGCAAACCACCCGCACACCACGCACCTGTGCGAAAGCGTGTGGGACGTCGACCCGATCAAGGTCACGGGCAACCGCCCGGTGGGTCTGGTCTGGCTCAGTCCAGATTGTAAGCATTTTAGCAAGGCCAAGGGCGGCAAGCCGGTCGAAAAGCGCATTCGCGGCCTGGCCTGGGTGACGCTGCGCTGGGCAGCCAAGTGCAAGCCGCGCGTGATCATGCTGGAAAACGTGGAGGAGTTCAAAACTTGGGGCCCGCTGCTGGTCGCCGCCGACGGTAGCGCCAAGCCGGATCCGGCCAAGCGCGGCAAAACGTTCGATTCGTTCATTCGCCAGCTGCGCGCGCACGGCTATGCCGTCGAGTACCGCGAAATGCGCGGCTGCGACCACAACACGCCGACCATCCGCAAGCGCTTCTTCCTAGTGGCGCGCCGCGACGGCATCGCCATCCAGTGGCCTGAGCCTACCCACGGCGCGCCGGATAGCATCGGCGTGCGCGCCGGCAAGCTGCTGCCGTATCGCACGGCGGCCGAGTGCATCGACTTCAGTTTGCCGTGCCCGTCGATCTTCGAGCGCGAAAAGCCGCTGGCGCCTGCCACGCTGCGCCGCATCGCCAAGGGCATCATGCGCTACGTGGTCGACGCGGCCGATCCGTTCATCGTTGGTGCCGGCGGCCCAGCCCGTGCTGGTGAGCCGCGCCCAACTGCGCGTCCATTCGGTACGCTGCTGGCGCGCAATGACAGCTATTTCTGCGCCCCGACCATCGTCCCGGTCACGCACCAGGGCGGCGACCGCTCCGAATCCATCGGGGAACCGTTCCGCACCATCACCGGCGCACACCGTGGCGAGAAGGCGCTGGGCGTGGCCACGCTGGTGCAGGTGGGCTATGGAGAGCGGTCGGCGCTATACCACTGCAAGGCGTGCGGCGATAACTTCAATGATCAACATGCCACAGGCGCTGGCGGCCTGGCGCCTGCTGAGTGCCCGCGCTGCGGAGAGGAAGAGCAGATTGATTTGGTGCATGCCGGCCAGGCGCCGCGCGCGCTGGATATCGAGAAGCCACTTGGAACGGTCGTGGGCGAGAGTAAGCATGGGCTTGTAACGGCTTTCTTGACCGAGCATGCCAATGCCAGCAATCAGCGTGTGATGTCGGCCGACGAGCCGCTGCGCACCATTTGCGCCCAGGTTAAGGGCGGCCATTTCAGCATGGTGTCGGCGCATATCACCAAGTTCCGCACTGGCGCCACCGGCAGCGCCATGACCGAACCCGTTCCGACAATCACGGCTGGCCCGAAAGAAAACCCAGCTGGCGCGCCGCATGCGCTGGGCATCGTCACCAGCAACCTCGTCAAGCTGCGCGGCACCAGCACGGCGGCCGGTACCGACGAGCCCCTGGGCACGGTCAGCGCCGGCGGCCAGCACCACGCCGAGGTGCGCTCGTTCCTGCTGGCCTATTACGGCGCCAGCGAGACGCACGACCTGGCGGACCCGCTTAATACGGTGACCAGCCGCGACCGCTTCGGCCTGGTGACGATCCACGGCCAGGATTACCAGATCGTGGATATCGGCCTGCGCATGCTGCAGCCGCGCGAGTTGTTCCGGGCCCAGGGTTTCCCCGACGATTACATCATTGGCGACGACCCGGCGCAGGGCCTGAAACTGACGAAGAGCGCCCAGGTGCGCATGTGCGGTAATTCAGTCTGTCCGCCCATGGCCAAGGCGTTAATCCTCGCCAATTTCTCGCACGAGCGCGAAATTGCAGGGAGGGCAGCCTGATGTCGAGACTACCGAAGGTCGTCTGCTTCCAGGGGCAATCGTCGCTCCATACACATATTAGTAAGTTTTCGCTCCATTACCAAAAGGCGGTTGAGCAAATCGAAGCCGTCGTTGACTCGTTTCGTCGACCGCTCGATCAACTCTGCCGTCATTCCGCCTCCGGTGTTGTTCATATCCGTTTGAGTCTGGGAGAGAACTTGAGAGATGCCAAGTGCTGCAAGTACAGAGATTGGATCAGCCGTGGCGATGATCAAACGGTCCAGAATGGCGCGAAGATGCTCAACTCTAACCGCGTTCTTTTCAGCTTCCCACGGCGTCCAGCCTTCTTTGTAGACAGTTACGAGCTTAAGTGCGGAGTCGAGCGCATGGGTGGCCACCTGAACCAAATTTCTTGCCGCATAGGTTCTGGCGAGCAGTTTCGCATCCAAATCGTCGCGTCTTGCTTCCTGCCTAGCGCGCTCTTCACGTTGAAGCTCTTTTTTGTACTGCCGATGAGATATCAGAAATGCACCAGCTATGGCTACGATCGAACCAACCGCTTGAATCCAACTTGCCCATTCGGATGCCGTAAGGACGTACCAGTTACTGGGAAAACAAGCGCTTATAACACTTTGCATGCGAGGAACCTTCTATTGAATGAAATCACTTGCCCGTCCACTCGCTACTGCGACGGCGACATGCAGTCCTGCGACTACCAGGTTCGCTACCCGTTCACCGTCCGTTCTTTAGAAATGCGCCGAAATCAGCAGGCATCTGCCAGTGGGGTCCGCTATGAGTCTAGCGCGAGCTACTTCATTAATCACCGTTCGCCCGCGCGAGAAGGCCGCAAGCAACTCAGCGTTTCGGTGGTTCGCGGCGCCAAAGTGATCGGAAAGTGCTTCGGAAGAAATTTCGCACATGCGACGCACGCCATCAACCTCTGCTCGAAATTCGAGGCAGGTGTTGAGAGGATTCAAGTGCCATTCGTCGGGAAAAAAAATGGTCATGTAAGTCCTTATCAAAAAGAAATCATATCATGAACCAAGCTGACATTTTCTCCGCCGGCGCCCAGCGCCTGCAAATGACCGACTCGATCGATCTGACGATCCAGTCGCTACTCGCGTACGGCGCCACACATGAGCACTGGGGCATTGCCTGGTCGGGTGGCAAAGATTCCAGCGCCACGCTGACGCTGATCACCTACCTGCTCGACACTGGCAAGATCGCGCGCCCAAAGTCGCTGACGGTGTTTTACGCTGACACGCGCCAGGAGCTGCCGCCGCTGGCCATCGCAGCGCGCCAGATCATGGATGAGTTGGAAGAGCGCGGCATACGCGTCGAGGTCGTCACGGCGCCGATGGATAAGCGCTTCATGGTTTATATCCTCGGCCGTGGCGTACCGCCGCCGAACAACAACACGCTGCGCTGGTGCACGCGCCAGATCAAGATCGACCCGATGGAGCAGGCGTTGAGAGACCGCCTGGACCAGCTCGACGGCCAGATCTTGATGATCACCGGCGTGCGCCAAGGCGAAAGCGCCATTCGCGATCGCCGCATCGAAATGAGCTGCAGCAAAGACGGCGCCGAGTGCGGGCAGGGCTGGTATCAGCAGGTGCTGCCGAACGCCAAAGGCCTGCGCGGCCGCCTGTCCACGCTGGCGCCGCTGCTGCACTGGCGTGTCTGCCATGTGTGGGAGTGGCTGCGCCACTGGGCGCCACAGGCTGAGTTCGGCGACTGGAGCACGGCCACCATTGCCGATGCCTACGGCGGCGACGAAGCCGAAGAGGTCAACGCGCGCACCGGCTGCATCGGCTGCCCGCTGGCGGCCGAAGACAAAGCGCTTGATTCGATCCTGCTGAACCCGCAATGGGCTTATCTGGCGCCGCTCAAGGGCATCAAGCCGCTGTGGCGTGAATTGCGCGAGCCCCAGCACCGTCTGCGCAAGGCCGGGCGCGAAATCCTCAAGTCCGGCGCGGTGGCGGCTAATCCGCAACGCATGGGCCCGCTGACGTTCGAAGCGCGACTGATGGGCCTTGATCGCATCCTAACCATCCAGGCGACGGTCAATGCGGTGGCGCGCGCCAACGGCCGGCCCGAGATCGACCTGATCAATGCGGAAGAAGAATCGCGCATCCGGGAGCTAATCGCGCTGGAAACCTGGCCGCAGGGCTGGGATGGTGACGAGCCGCTGGCGACCACGATCATGGATACAGTTTATGCCAACGGCGCAGTGCAGCCACGCCTGTTTTCGGAGAATGAATTGTGAGAATTTCAATTATTCAGGCGCAGCGGCCGGGCGCGTTACTGTTCGACTTGGACATCAATCCATTTGTGTGCCATTTCGTACACCCGAGCGATCGCATCTTCTTTGCTTGGAAATTCTTCGTCAGCGATGCCTTGATACGCCATAGGCAGCAAAACCGTCCTACCCACGACACCACTTCCCTCGTGAACAGAGAATCTGGAGCTATGAGTGTTATTCATGTTTTCAAATGGCAATGCAACAACAGTGTAGCCCTTGTAGATATGGTGCTCATTAGTAGACATTTTTGCTCCATTATTGTGAAAGGTGTAATTTTAGCATGATGCGCCGCTCACCCATGAAGCCCGGTGCCGGCCTGAAACGAACAGCCTTCGCGCGCGGCGAGCGCATCGAGGCGCTCGAAGTGTCGAAGCTCAAGCGCACCACACCCACGCCCAGCACCGGCATGCTCTCCATGCAGTCGCATCAGCGCACGGCGCCGAAGCGGAAAGCTGGCCTGAAGTCCCAGGGGCCGCGCTCGACGCCCATCCGGGCTGCCGCACGCAACCAGGACTGCACGCTGCGCCTGGGCGGGATATGCAACTTCGACCCTGCCACCACCGTGCTGTGCCATTCGAACTTCCTGGCTGATGGCAAGGGCATGGGCCTGAAGGCGCCGGACACTGCCGCCGCATTCGGCTGTAGCGCATGCCATGACGTGCTCGACGGCAGGCGTCCGCGCCCGGCTGGGCTGTCGCTGGCCGAGCTGGAAGCCACTTTCTACGCGGCCGTGCGCCGCACCCACGAAATCTTACGGAGCCTGGGCCTGCTCGAAGCAGTGCCCGGTACCGCCACATCTAATTTGGAGCATTTATGAGCGCATTTAGTCCGCAAGAGCAAAAACACCTGAAAGAAGTGGCGTACAGCGAATTCCTGCGCGCCAAGATCAAACTGGCCCAGCGTAAGGGCTTCGACGTGCCGCTGGCCGATATTCACCCTGGCTTGAAGCCGCACACCCGCGATATCGTTCGCTGGGCCCTGGCTGGGGGCCAGCGCGCCATCTTCGCATCGTTCGGCCTGCACAAGACCAGTACCAACCTGGAGGTGATGCGTCAGATCGGCATTCATCGGCCGGGCGGCATTCGCGGCATCGTTGCGCCGCTGGGCGTGCGCCAGGAATTCTCCCGCGAGGTGGCGAAGCGCTTTACCGGCGACCAGGCTGTCGACCTGCGCTTCATCCGCACTGATGCGGAGATCGATGACCCGGCCACCATCTACATGACGAATTATGAGTCAGTCCGTGAGGGCAAGGTCGACGTGACGAAGTGGCAGGCATCCGGCCTGGACGAGGCCAGCGTGCTGCGCAGCTACGGCAGCAAGACCTATCAAGAATTCCTGCCGCTGTTCGAGCAGGTCGAGTTCAAATTCGTCTACACGGCCACGCCATCACCGAACCGTTTCAAAGAGCTGATCCATTATGCAGGCTTCCTGGGCGTGATGGACACTGGCCAGGCCCTGACGCGCTTCTTCCAGCGCGACAGCGAGAAGGCCGGCAATCTCACCCTGTACCCGCACAAAGAACAGGAATTCTGGCTGTGGGTGGCCAGCTGGGCCGTCTTTATCCAGCGCCCGAGCGACCTGGGTCATTCGGACGAAGGCTACGACTTGCCCGCGCTTGACGTGCGCTTTCACGAAGTGCCGAGCAATTACGACACGGCCGGCGCCGAAAAGAATGGCCAGGGCCTGCTCATTCCGAACGTGGCCATGGGCCTGTCGGCGGCCGCCGGCGAGAAGCGGGACAGCATGGCCGCCCGCGTCGCCAAGGTGGCCGAGATTATGGCGGCGGACCCTGACGATCATTTCCTTATCTGGCACGACCTGGAAGACGAGCGCCATGCTATTCAGGCGGCAATCCCGGAAGTTGTCAGCGTTTGGGGCACGCAGGATCTGGATCAGCGCGAGCAGCGCATTGCCGATTTCAGCGACGGCAAGATCAAAAGCCTGTCCACCAAGCCGATCATCGCCGGCAGCGGCTGCAACTTCCAGGTGTATTGCCATCGTGAGATTTTCGCGGGCATTGGCTTCAAGTTCAACGACTTCATCCAGGCTATACACCGGGTGCAGCGTTTCCAGCAGCGGCACGCCGTCCGCATCGACATCATTCATACGGAAGTCGAGCGCAAGGTGCTGGCCGACCTGATGGAGAAGTGGCGCCGTCACGATGAAATGCAGGCCAAGATGGGCCAGATCATCCGTTCCTACGGCCTGGATCAGCTGTCTATGCAGGATTCGCTGGCGCGCACCATCGGTGTCGAGCGCGCCGTGGTGGCCGGCGAGCGCTTTTCCGTAGCCAATAACGATTGCGTGCTCGAAGCCATGCAGCAGCCCGATAACTCGGTGGGCATGATCATCACCAGCGTGCCATTCGCCAACCATTACGAATACACGCCGAGCTATAACGATTTTGGCCACACTCAAGACAATGACCACTTTTGGGCGCAGATGGACTTCCTGACGCCGGAACTGTTGCGCATCTTGCAGCCTGGCCGCATCTATGCCTGCCACGTCAAGGACCGCATCAATTTCGGCAATGTCACCGGCGCCGGTGTGCCGACCGTCAGCCCGTTCCACGCCGAAGCGCTGTTTCACGGCATCAAGCACGGCTTCGACTATATGGGCATGATCACAGTCGTGACCGATGTGGTGCGCGAAAACAACCAAACCTACCGCCTGGGCTATTCCGAGGTGTGCAAGGACGGCACAAAGATGGGCGTCGGCTCGCCGGAATACATCTTGTTGTTCCATAAGCCACAGACGGACCGCTCGCGCGGCTACGCCGATACGCCAGTCACCAAGGCAAAGCCGATGTGTCTGGACGATGACGGCGAGCGCATCCCGTTCGACCGCAAGGCCGCGCCGATTCCCGGTACCGGCTACAGCGTGGCGCGCTGGCAGGTCGATGCACATGCCTTCTGGCGCTCGAGCGGCGACCGCCTGCTGGGCGCGGCAGAGCTGGCCAGCTTCGGCCCGGCCAAGCTGGCGAAGCTGTTCACAGGCCTGTCGCTGGAGAACGTCTACAACTACGAATATCACATCGAAGTGGGCGAGGCGCTGCTGGCTGGCAGAGCGCTGCCTGCGGATTACCTCAGTTTGGCGCCAGGCAGCGCCGATCCGGCCGTGTGGCACGACATCGTGCGCATGCGCACCTTGAATGGTGAGCAGTCGGCGCGTGCTGTCGAAAAACACGTTTGCCCATTCCAGATCGATATCGTAGACCGCCTGATCGGCCGTTACAGCAACCCTGGCGAGGTGATCTATGACCCATTCTGCGGCCTGGGTACCGTGCCCGTGCGCGCGATGAAGCTTGGCCGCCGTGGTGCTGGCAGCGAGTTGAATCCGGCTTATTTCGCGGACCAGGTGCATTACTGCCAGGCGATGGAGCGCGAGGTCAGCATGCCTACACTGTTCGATATGGAATTGATGGACGAGGAGAATGCAAAGTGACGCGCGCAAATTTCAGTGAATTCGTGCTGGGCGCCATGCCCGGTACCAAGGCCGATATCGTCATCAAGTCAGGCGTCAGTCAGGCCACCGTGCTGCGCTGGGTCAACCAGCTGCATGCCGAGCGCAAGATTTACATCTGCAGCTGGAAGCGCCACCCGCGCGCTGGCGCGGCCATGGCCGTGTATGCCGTCGGCAGCCTGCCTGATGCGCCGTGCCGCCTGAAGCATCAAACGAAGCTTCAGACCCGGCTGCGCTTTGAGGCCAAGGCCAAGCAGGACGGCCGCTGGGACCGTATGCAGGCGCGCTGGCGCAGCAAGTACTGGATCCGCAAAGCCGCCGCTGCGGGTGATCCTCTGGTGGCTGCGCTGTTCGGCGCGGCGCGCTCCCAGGAGGTGGCGCCTTGAACTATTACCCTTTCCACATCGGCGACTTCCGCTCCGGGACCGTGAATATGTCTCGCCAGGCTCGCTGGATTTACCGGGACATGATGGATGTCTATTACGACGTCGAGGCACCACTTCCGCTCGATATCGATGTGCTATGTGACGCCCTGGGCGTCGAGACGGCAGATGAGCGTGTGATTGTTGAGCGCCTGCTTCGCTTCAAATTCATCAAAACAGATGACGGATACCGTCATGAGGTGTGCGAGCAAGTCATTGCCGACTACCACGTGAAGGCAGAAACAGCGAAAGCAAATGGGAGGCTGGGCGGTCGCCCCCGCAAGCAATCAACAACCAATCAAGAACCTAGCGGGTTTCCATCGGGTTTCGATTTGGATGCTACTGGCAACCCGGCTGAAACCGGATCAAAAACTAACCAAGAACCAATAACCAATAACCATAAACCAGTAAAAACAAAAGACAAGTCGCCTCCGGCTCCCGACGATCTGCTTTCCGAGATCGATCCGCAGATCGTTGCTGACTTCAAGGCCCTGCGGACCAAGCACAAGGCGCCGATCACGAAGACTGCGATCCAGGGCATCGTGCGCGAAGCGGAAAAGGCCGGTTTGACCTTGGAGGGCGCTTTGCGCATCTGCTGCGAGAGGGGATGGCGCGGCTTCAAGGCCGAATGGATTACACAGCACGCCTCGCAGGCCGGGCGAGGGCAGGGTGCCAGCACGGTCTACGGCCAGACCATGGCCGCCGCCGAGCGGGCCAAGGCGAGGATTTTCGGTAACGCAGCAACGCAAGGAGGTCTGCATGACGCAGGATGACTACGAGGAATTCGCCGGCATGGTAGGCGCGATCACCGAGCTTTACGGGCGCGCCGCCAGCGAATTCGCCATCACGATCTGGTGGGGCGCTCTCCGGCAGTACGACCTGTCCGCTGTGCGTCAGGCCTTTGACCGCCACGTGCGCAATCCTGATAGCGGCCAGTTCGCGCCGAAGCCGGCCGATCTGATCCGAATGATGGGCGGCACCACGCAGGATTCGGCGCTGGTAGCTTGGGCCAAGGTTGATCGCGCGCTACGGGTTGTTGGCACCTACCGCAGCGTGGCTTTCGATGATGCCCTGGTGCACCGCGTGCTGACGGAAATGGGTGGCTGGACTGCATTGGGCGCGAAGACTGAGAAGGAATGGCCCTTCGTTGCCAAGGAGTTCGAAAACCGGTACCGCGGCTATCGCATGCGCAACGAATGCCCCGATTACCCGCCGGTCCTGGTGGGCCTGGCCGAGGCGCAGAACGCGCAGGCAGGGTTTGGCGGCGAGGCGCCCACCCTGATCGGGGATCAGTCGCTTGCCCAGCGCGTGATGGCCAGCGGCACGGCACAGCCTTTGATCTCCATGCGGCCCGCAGGCGCATTGGCAAGCCCAACGGCTGCCGCACAACGGATGGTGGGTTATGGTTGAGGCGCAAAACGCGATGCGGCTTAAATTCAGCTACCGCCACGCTGCGAGGAAGGGCTGTCTGCTACGAGGTGATGTCCGGGTCGAAATAAATTGAACTGGGAGGCGCTAGTGAAAGATTCAGGTGAGTGCTGATTAAATTATTCGCTCGCTCAGCTGCAATCTTCTTTTTGTCGTAAAGGACGAGCATTGCTGCGCAAATTAACTCAATGTGGGATTGTAGTGCCGTCGCTTTGAGTCGATCCCCAGAGTCAATAGCAAACTCAAATGGAACCAGTGATAGTTCGAGGTCACGAAATAAGCTGCGCAGTAATCCGTTCGTCTCGAGGTCAACGCTAGCGGAATCGTGCGCCGCCAATGGATGGGTTTTCACGGGAGTTAGGCAGGAAGACTGCCGCCGAAATCCAAATCGAACATGGCGTGCTGCACAGCGATATCGACAGCTGCCTCGGTGCTGGGATATCCCTCATTGCACTGACGCTCCGAAAAATCGAGAGCTAGCAGGCCATCGGAGATGCGGTATCGCGGATACCAAGAGGATTCGATTTTGAGTGCGGTGGCTTCGATGGTGAATTTTCCGTACTGAGCCAAACGACTGAATATTGTGGTTTTCATATATTTCCTTGTTGTTTAGTTAAGTCTGCGGTTTAGGCGTTTGTTGGTCTGTGCGCTGAGCCACATTGATTACCGCACATGAAAAACATTATTTTTAAGAGGTTCAAATGAACGTTGTTTTTGTTATCCCCGGTCAGCCGGTAGCGAAAGGTCGGCCGAAGTTCTCGCGTCGCGGCAAGGCCGTCGTTGCCTACACCCCCGCCAAGACGGCCAGTTACGAAAATCTGGTCAAGCTGGCTGCAACTGCCGCCATGGCCGGCGCCACGCCCAGTGCTGCGCCGATTGATCTGACCATAATCCTGGCGCTGCAAATCCCGGCCAGCTGGTCGAACAAGCGCCGCGCGCTGGCTGTCGCCGGCACGATCTGCGCGACGAAGAAGCCAGACGCCGATAACGTCCTCAAGGGGATCAAGGATGGCTGCAACGGCATCGTGTGGCGCGATGATGCCCAGGTGGTCAGCATCAGCCTGCAGAAGCTCTATTCCGAAACACCGCACGCCAACGTGGTCGTGCGGGAAATGCCAGGGGAGGCCGCATGAGCACCAACAAGAAGCCGCGCAAGCGCTACAGCCCCAAGCCCGCCGTGCTGCCGCCAGGCATGCGCCGCGCCATCACGTTCGAAATGCCCGGCTTCCAGGCTAGCGAGGCGATGGGCAAGGCTTATTTCCTTGGAAGGAGAGAAACTACTATATTTTGAAAGAAATTTATCGATATTAATTGTGGTGAGGTAATAATCGATAAAGAAAGCGATGCTTGTGTAAATGATTTTATTAAATTTGGCTGAGTGGTTACATAAAATCATTACTTGATTTTCGTACTACTGGTGCTAGTTAAGCGATTGCGAAACGCAATGTGCCGAGGCTGCGGACCTGGATCACGCCGTCCTGATTTACGAACGAGCGCACGCCCTCGGCGAGAATGCTGTTATCAGTTTGGTAGGCTCCAGTCCAAACATCGTTAATGCAATATGGACGGCCGTCAGGACGAGAACTGCCGCCAAAACCGATGGTGAATGGTGCTACGCCATCCCTGCCTTGGCTCTTGTTAAACACCCATGCGTAGTTGCCAATTTGACCTTCGGCGGTCAGTGGGCCGACAGGGCTGTAGTTTGCGTTATACACGCCGGTGATGACGCCATTCGAGGAATCGGCCGAACTTATTTTGAAGGTGAAATTCTTATCTTCAGAAACATAGTTTCCCGGTACAGGTACATTGCTCATGATAAATTACCTTTCAATGTAAAATAAAAGAAATGTAACGACTCAGCTGAAAGAAATACTACACCTCTTGTTGTGGGAAAAAACATTTTTCAAAATAATTTTATTTGAAATCGATATATGCTTGAAAATGTCACGCAAATACTCGCTTTGTAACTAATTATAACTATTGAAGTTTAATATTATGGCCAGAAGCGTGGGTAAATTAGGATGACACTTTTTTGAACTATATTTTTCAGCGCCTAATGAGGTTCCCGAACGTTCTTGTTACCGGACATCAAGGTTTCTTTATGATAGTAGCGATGCGGGAAATTTCATCAACAACCTTAGAGAGTTTGTCCGCAATCCAGCTTGGCGCCGAGTGTGCGAACCTTGTGTCAGGTACATATTGAGGTTTTTTTTGTTTTAGCTAAAGTTAGCGACACATAGCTTGCGCAGCTCCTGACGCTTACATCTGCCAGGCTGCGGACATCGCATGCTACGATTGTCGAATTCGGACAGGAGTAGAGCATGGGATTTGCTGAAAAGTACATTGCGTCGATTGGATCGAGCAACCTGATGGACGACGCGCAGCACCACCAGACGGACCCGCTGGCCGCCGCCGCGTTGGCCGGCGATATCGGCGCGCTGCTGTGTCGCGTGAAATACGCCGACGGCACGCTCACGCGCATGTTCGAGGGCAACCACCAGAACCTGGCGCAGCTGCTGCGCATCTGGACGGCCGAGGTGATCCGGCGCGGCCGGGCTCGGCGCTGGGTGCCGGAAAATACGGCCTGGGATGCGCAGTCGGCGCAGGCGCTGTATCGCCGTGTGGCTGAGAAGTCGCTGGCGCATTGGCTCGACAGCAAGTGCTTGGGTTGCAGCGGCACCGGCGTCAAGGTGCTGTTGGGGAATGGTATCTGCACTTCGTGCAAGGGCACTGGCTCGGCGGCCGTGCAGGGGGCGGCAGGCCTGGAGCTGGAGCGCGTCAAGGATATGGTGAGCGAGTTGAGCGCCATTTCCGACAGCCACAAAGGGCGCGCCTCCGGCCTGTTGCGTGGAGGCGACCAGTAGCGTAGATTTTTCTTTAAGTCTGTGTTTACAAAGAGTGTTTTTATGTATAATGAGGGCTTGCAATTCAAGTAAAGTCTTTCGGAAATCGTAATGTGCGCACCGCGCCACCGATAGCCGGAACTCGCGACAGTACCCGGACCCGCATCGGACCTGCTCGCCTTGAATTTGCCGCTCACTACGCACGATAGCCGTGGGAGCAACACCGAAGCACGAAGCCACCCTTGAGGTGGCTTTTCTATTTGCGCGTCCACTCTTCGAGGTCGCCATGACCGAAACAACCCACTCGCCGCATTGCCTGGTATGCGAGTACCTGGAGCGCCGCACGCATTCAGTCGAGCCGCCGGCAACACCTGACGAAATTCGCCGGGAGCTGGGCTGGGCGCTGATTGCGGCTGAGCGCCAGGCGCAGGCCGAGTGCGACGAGCGGGACTGATTTAGACGGACGCTGTAACCGGTGCCAGATTTTGCGGGTGTAGCTCAATGGTAGAGCGGAAGCCTTCCAAGCTTACGACGAGGGTTCGATTCCCTTCACCCGCTCCAGTGTCTCCTTGCCCGGCATGCCGGGTTTTTGCCGCCGCGCCTCAATGCGCTGGCGGCTTTTTTATTTGAGGTGCCGCATGTTCGATTTCGACTTTCGTCGGCTGTTCATCTGCATCGCCCTGCTGGGCGCGGTGGTTGGCGGTGCAGTTACGGCGCTCGTGCTGGTGGCTTGGCCCTGGCTGTAGGCGATTGCCAAGCCTACACTGCACGCGACCACAGTATGAGCGCGCTCGCCATCATGCTGATTCTGTTCGGCGCGAACTATCCGGCGCCGGCACCAGCCGAGCCGTGCGCACCAGTGGTCGGCACCTGGCCGTATAAATGACGCCCCCCCCTACGCACCAAGGGCTACCGTGATACTGGCATGTTCGCCAGCACCACGGCCACTCAGGCAGCTCGGCTCAGCTGCGGTAGGGCTCGGGCCAGAGCGTGTTGGCCTCGATCCAGTTGTGGAGTAGCTGAATCTGCTTCGCGATGCGAATGCGCCTGAGCGTGCTGCAAGGAGTCGATGGTGGTGGCATGTCTATCGCCACATAGCGATCAAGGCGGGAAAAGTATTTTTCGTCGTACATGATGACCTCCAGTAGATAAATATCCATTCTAGTGGGTTTTTGCTGCCTCCAGATTCAGCAGCGGCTCAAATCAAATTTGCGTAGATGTGTTTGCTGTCAATCTGCCAGCGCGCTCCAGTGGCAGGACTTGAAAAACGGGCGCAGTCTCCGACGTAGCAATGCCCCAGAGGAATCCAGCCGCGATGCACCGCGGCGCCTGCTGGGAGCGGGCGGCGACAATCAAATCTTTGTACTCAAGCGGCGTCATAGCGTTGCATCACCCCATGTCGCCGCTTCTCGACAATTAGTGACCGTGGATTTTCAGGTAGGCCCAGACCGCCACCTTGATCGCGGTGCCCGCCCAGGCGGGAGCGCTGTGAATCAAAGCGATAATGTACGGGTTGGGGGCGATGCGCTTTTTCATAAAGTTCCTTCCGATCTGTGAGGAAGCACTACGTTTTGCAGTGCCTGATCGGTATAGCGCTGAACGAGGCGCATGAAACGAGTTGTTTAGCGAAAATTGTCGATGCCTAGAAAAACACCCAGTAACACGGTCAGTTTTCGGCCTGTACCGCCGGCGTCTTTCGCCGACCCGTTAAACACGCGCTACGCTCCCGCCCCTGAAGTGCTCAAATGGGCACGCACCACCATCCTCACCGAAGGCGGCGCGCTCTACAACGAAGACCACGCCCACCTGGAATATGCCGATGTGCAGTTCCTGTGGGCACCTCACGGCTTCAACAAGCAGGGCCGCACCGTGCTGGGCCAGTGCGAGGAAATGACCTTTCGCTGTGGTCCGTGGCAGAAGGGCCGCCAGCAGCAACAGATGGCCGATTGGTTTGGCGCAGTGCCGGACTTCCTCATCACCCTGGACGCATCGTATTGCCTGACCTGCAGCGACGCCGAGTTCTGTGCGCTGGTCGAGCACGAGCTATTTCATATAGGGCAAGAACTGGATGAATTCGGTTCGCCGGCATTCAACAAGTACGGGCTGCCGAAACTTTGCATGCGCGCCCATGACGTCGAAGAGTTCATCGGCGTGGTTCGCCGTTACGGCGCAAGCCAGGACGTGCAACGCATGATCGACGCAGCAAAGACCGCGCCAGAAGTGGCGAAAATCAACATAGCGAGGGCGTGCGGAACGTGTCTGCTGAAGGCCGCGTAGGCTTTACGTTGCTTTACAGGAAACTAAAACATGGCCGCACTCAAGGACGAGGTGAAGCTGTACATCGTCACCGCGCTGGCCTGTTTCGACTCGCCGACGCAGGTTTCACTGGCAGTAAAGGAAGAATTTGGCCTCGATGTGCCGCGCCAACAGGTGTCGCTCTACGATCCAAACACATATGTCGGGCGCAACCTGAGCCTGAAATGGCGAACGATCTTCGAAGAGACGCGGGCGAGCTTCCGTGCCAAGGCCGAAGAAATCCCGATCGCCAGCAAGGCATTCCGCCTACGCGGCCTGGCCAGGCTGGCGCAGAAGGCTGAAAACATGCGCAACTTACCCCTGGTGGCCAGCCTCTACGAGCAGGCCGCCAAGGAAGTGGGCGATATCTACGTGAACAAGGCCAAGGCTGAGCAAGCCGACCAGGTCCCCACACCGGTCGCCATCACCTTCGGCGTGAAAGACGCCAAGCGCCATGACGACAATCCAGTTTGACCTGAACGTACCGCAAGCCGACTTCCTGCAGCTGCCGCACAAGTTCAAGGCCTACGTGGCTGGCTTCGGCTCAGGCAAGACGTTTGTGGGCTGCGCTGGCATCTGCGGCCATTTCTGGCAGTGGCCAGGCATCAACCAGGGATACTTCGCGCCAACCTATCCGCAGATCCGCGACATTTTCTATCCGACGATGGAAGAGGTGGCCTATGCGATGGGCCTGCGCATCAAGGTGAAGCAGGGCGATCATGAGGTCGAAGTGTACGAAGGGCGCCGGTACCGTGGCACGGTGATTTGCCGCTCCATGGAGAAGCCAGAAACCATCGTAGGCTTCAAGATCGGTCATGCACTAATCGATGAGCTGGACGTGATGCCCTTGAAAAAGGCGCAGATGGCCTGGCGCAAGATCATTGCGCGGATGCGGTACAACGTGCCGGGTCTGCTGAATGGCATTGACGTGACGACGACGCCCGAGGGCTTCAAGTTCGTTTATCAACAGTTCGTGAAGGCGATCCGGGATAAGCCGGGCCTGGCCGCCATGTACGGCCTGATTCAGGCCAGTACGTTTGATAACGAGCTGAATCTGCCGGATGACTACATACCGTCGCTGCTGGCGAGTTATCCGCCGGCGCTGATTGACGCTTACCTGCGCGGAAAATTCACCAACCTGACCAGCGGCAGCGTCTATGCGGACTTTGACCGCAAGCTGAACCACACGAACGAAATCATCCTGCCCGGCGAGCCGCTGATGGTGGGCCTCGATTTCAACGTGCAGAACATGACCGCCTGCATTAACGTCGTGCGGGATGGCCTGCCGCGCACGCTGGCCGAGCGCGTGCAAGTGCGCGATACGCCAGCCATGGCCAGGATCCTGAAGGAAGACTTCAAGGACAAAGGCCACCAGGTGAAGATTTTCCCTGATGCCTCTGGCCAGAACACCAGCAGTAAGAACGCCAGCGAGTCGGACCTGTCCATTCTGCGCCAGGCGGGCTTTCTGCTGGAGGTGAACCACTCGAACCCTGCTGTAAAGGATCGGGTCAATGCCTACAACGCGATGATCCTGAACGCCCAGGGCGAGCGACGCTGGAAGATCAACACCGATATGTGCCCAACCACGACCGAGGCGCTGGAGCAGCAGGTGTGGGGCGCCGATGGCCAGCCGGACAAGAAAACTGGCCACGACCACCCGAATGATGCAAATGGCTACTTCCTCGTGAAGCGCTACCCGATCGTGCAGCGCGCCGCCACGGTGACGCCTCTGCGCATGTAACAACAAGGATTCCCATGACCGATGTACGCACACAATCAGCCGAAGCCAAAAAGCTGAACGAGGATTGCGCGCTGATTTCCGCGCTGCTGGGCGGGACCAAGGCTATGCGGGCGGCTGGCAAGGCGTATTTGCCCCAATGGCCAGGTGAGGCTGATGATAGCTACAAGATGCGCCTGTCCGTGGCCACCTTGTTCCCCGCTTACGCCCGGACCATCGATGTGCTGTCGGCAAAGCCGTTTAGTAAGCCGGTGACGCTGGGTGAGGACGTGCCAGAGCAGCTCAAGCCGTGGCTGCAGGATGTTGATCTGTCGGGCCGCAACCTGCATAGCTTTCTGTCCGAGGTCGCCCAGGAGGCGCTGGGCTATGGCTTTTCCGGCATCTTGGTTGACTATCCACCGACGGTCGATGAAGAGGGGCGGGCACTTTACCCCACCAAGGCGGCCGAGTTGACTGCCGGCGTACGGCCGTACTTCGTGCAGATCCACCCGCAAAACATCCTGGGGTGGCTGCCAAAGAACGCGACCAGTGCCGAAGGGCTGACGCAGTTGCGCCTGCTTGAGAGCGTGTCGGTTCCAGATGGTGATTTTGACACCATAGAAATCGAGCAGGTGCGCGTCCTCGGGCGCGGCACTTGGCAGGTTTGGCGCGAAGCCGGCACGAACGACAAGAAGGCGTGGCAGCTTCACGCTCATGGCCGAACAAGCATGGAAACCATTCCCTTCGCGCCGGTCTACGGCAAGCGCCTGGGTTACATGCAAGCCACACCCCCTTTGCTGGAGCTGGCATATAACAACGTCGAGCACTGGCAGAGCAACAGCGATCAGCAGAACATCCTGCATATTGCACGAGTTCCGATCCTGTTTGCCAAAATGCTGGGCGAAGGGAATACCATTACCGTGGGCACGGGTAGCGCCGTCAAGGCAGAAAGCCCTGACGGCGACCTGAAATTCGTGGAGCACGGCGGCAAGGCGATCGATGCCGGCCGCCTGTCCATCCTTGACCTGGAAGACCGGATGCGCCAGGCCGGCGCCGAATTACTGGTCATCAAGCCCGGCAACGTGACCGAATCGCAGACCCTGGCCGACAACGAGCAGGGCGCTTGTGCGTTGCAGAAGATCGCAAGCAACATCGAGGATTCTGCCGATATGGCGCTCCAGTTCATGGCGCAATGGGTGCATGAGAGCGAAGGCGGCCACGTCACGCTGTTCAAGGACTTTGGCGCCGCCTCGCTGGCCGAAGCCAGCGCGGAACTGCTGTTCAAGAGCGCCGCCAGCGGCAAAATTTCTGGCGAAACGTACTTCAACGAGCTGAAGCGGCGCGGGATGATCTCCCCGGATCTGGATTGGGAGACGGAGCAGGAGCGCATTCTCTCTTCGGTGGGCGTGTAAATGGGCGCCATCGAAGAGTGGATCGCCGAGATGTTCCTGACGCATTCGCTGAACCTGCTGCGTTTCTCGGCCGGCGTGCAGGACAAGATCATTGGCCTGCTGGCTGCCATGTCGAACGATTTGGCTGCCAAGCTGGGCGAGGGCGAGATATCGGATTACGGTAAGCAGCGCCTGACCGCGCTGCTGCGTGAGTCAAATGCCGTTATCGCTTCGCACTACAGTGGCATGCAAGCCGAGCTGGCGCGCAATCTGTCTGGTTTGACCCGCATCGAGGCTGATTACACGGCCAAGGTGCTGACCCAGGCATTCAAGATCGAGCTGGGAGCCAAGTTGCCGCCAGCGGCATACCTGGACAAGCTGGTCGGGGACACCCTGATCAAGGGCGCGCCGTCGGCCGACTGGTGGAAGCGCCAGACGCAGGCCACGCAATTCCGGTTCGCCGACCAGGTGCGGCTTGGCGCGGCACAGGGTGAGACGACCTCGCAGATCGTTGCGCGGGTCGTCGGCAAGAGCGCCAAGGCCGCCGGCGAGGATGCCGAGGCCATGCCCGGCATTCTGAAAACGTCTGAAGCAAACGCCCGCGCGCTGGTTCATAGCTCGGTGCAAGCGGTGGCCAATGCGGCGCGCCTGGCCAGCTTCCAGGAGAATCCCGACCTGATCGAGTGCCTGGTCTGGCTCTCCACGCTGGATTCGAATACCTGCTTGCTTTGCGCCGCACGCGACCTGATGGAATACTCGCTGCACGACCAGGAGCCGATCAATCACGCGCTCGAATGGGCGGGCGGGCCTGGCGCCATCCATTTCAGCTGTCGCTGTGTGATCACGACGCGAGCCAAGACGTTCGCCGAACTGGGCATCGAGCTGGACGAGCCGGCCGCCGGCACGCGCCCCAGCTCAGGCGGCGCGGTCAGCGCAAAGATGAACTTCAAGGACTTCCTGGCCAGCAAGGACAAGGCCTGGCGGGCTGAATACCTGGGCCCAGGCCGCGCCGAGATGTACGAGGCAGGCAAGATCACGCTGAATGACCTGATGAACCTCAAAGGGCGCAAGCTGACGCTGGAGGAATTGCGCGAGAAGTATAAATAGCAGATTTTCACCATTTTGAGCCGCCCGGGCAACCTGGCGGCTTTTTTATTGCCGCAAGCGGATGCGACGCGGCGCACGGCCAGAAGGCCATTCACACGGGCGGATGCCCAGAAAGCCACCAAATGAAACTCAAACTCGATGCAAATGGCAATGTCGTTGTCCAGGATGGCAAGCCAGTCTACGTACATGACGACGGGAAGGAAGTCCCGTTTGATGCGGCTGCTGCCGTGCAGAAGATCCAAGGTTTGAACGGAGAGGCCAAGTCTCACCGCGAAGCCAAGGAAGCTGCCGAAGCAAAGCTGCAAGCGTTCGCTGGCATTGACGACCCCGCCGCTGCAGCGAAAGCGATCGAGCTGATGAAAAACGTCGATGAAGGCAAGTTGCTCACGGCCGGCAAGGTTGAAGAAATCAAGCTGGCAGCGAAAAAGGCGGCAGAAGAGCAGGTTGCTGCAGCCAACAAGGCCCATGCCGACGAGCTGGCCCGCACCAAGACCGAGCTGGAAGCCATCACCGGCAGCCTGTATTCGGAAATGATCGGCGGTAGCTTTAACCGCTCGAAACTCATCACCGACAAGTTTGCTATTCCGGTCGACCTGGTCCAGGCGCGCTTCGGCCAGGCGTTCAAGGTCGAAGCCGGCAAGATCGTAGCTTACGACGGCGCAGGCAACAAGATCTTCTCGCGCACGCGCCCGGGCGATCTGGCTGACTTTGACGAAGCGCTCGAAACCTTGGTGGATCAGTACCCCTACAAGGATCAGATCCTCAAAGGCTCGGGCGCATCTGGCGGTGGTGCGCAACAACCAAATGGCGGCGGTGGCGGCCAAAAACAAACGGGCAATCTCGGCGGGACGCGCGAAGAGCGTGCCGCTGCTTTTGCTGCTCAATATCCCGAATTAGCGAAAGGCTAAAAATGTCTCTCACCCAAATGCAAGTCTTCAATAAGTACATAATGCCGGCGACCATCGAGACGCTGGCGCAGATTGTGGCCAAGTTCAACGCGGCCAGTAATGGTGCAATCCGCCTCACCACCGAAGGTTTCGAAGGCGACTTCCTGCAAGAATCGTTCTTCGCCGCGATCCATTCGGCACAGCGCCGTGTGAACCGTTATGGCGCCAATGGTACGGCGGCAGCTACGGATTTGACCCAGTTGAAGCATAGCTCGGTCAAGATCGCGGGTGGCTTCGGGCCGATCCGCTTCGAGCCAGCACAAATGACCTGGCTCGAAAAACCGACGGCGGAAGGCATCGAAGTTGCCTCGCGTAATTTTGCCGAAGCGATGATGGCGGACCAGTTGAACACAGCGATTGCAGCACTGGTGGCGGCAATCAGTAACAACGCCAACACCGTCAACGACGTGAGCGCGACCCGGGGTTTGGACTACATCGCCATGAACGAAGCTCACGGCAAGTTCGGCGATCACAGCGGCAATCTGGTGGCGCAGATCATGAACGGCACGACTTACCACAAGCTGATCGGCGCCAACCTGGCCAATGAAAAACAGCTGTTCCAGGCCCAAAACGTTCGCGTTGTCGATATCCTCGGCAAGCCGGTGGTTGTCACCGATGCGCCGGCACTGTACTCGGCAGCCGTCGGTCCAGCACCTGGCCCAGCGGCACCTGCCAAGCTGCGCGTACTGTCCCTGGCCGAAGGTGCAGCAACCGTTACCGATGGCTCCGACATCATCAGCAACATCGAAACGACCAACGGTAACCAGCGCATCGAAACGACGATGCAGGTCGACTACACCTTCGGCCTGGGCTTGAAGGGCTACACCTGGGATGAAGCGTCGGGCGGCAAATCGCCATCCGATGCGGCCCTGGGCACCGGCTCGAACTGGGACAAGGTTGCCACCAGCGACAAACACACCGCTGGCGTGATCACCATCGGCGACGCGACCAAGTAAGTAGCGGGCCGCGCCTTTAATCGGGCGCGGCCTCCTTCAACAAATACAAGAATCGGGGTTCCAAATGGAAACAGCACCGGGAAATATCTGGTATCTGCCAGGGCCGATGTTCCAATACAACGAGGACGTCAAGGCGCTTGCGCGCCAAGCAGGCCTCAAGATCATTGATGCAAACGTGGCCGTTGGTCGCGCCAATGCCGCGCAAGACGTGCCGGAAGTCACGATCAAGGCCGAATATCTCGCTCAAGGAGCGAACGAAAACGGCGAGCGGGCAGCTGCATTGCGGGCTGCGCACGAGCAGTTGCTGGAGCGCGAGCGCGAACTGGACGAACGCGAGCAGCGCCTGAGCAAAGCGAAAGAGCGTATCGAAGCCTTGGGCGCGGCCAACGAACAGGCCGCCGCCCGCAACGCCGAGCAGGCCGCTGCCAATGAAGCTGAAGCCCAGCGCCTGCGCGACGAAGCCGCTAAGCAGGCCGCCGCGACCCTGGCCAGCGCGCCGAAGTCGAAGCCAGGCAAGGCCGACCAAGCCTAAGCCACAAGCCCCGCACGCCGGGGCATTCATTGATCCATTCCGAAAGTTGCCATGTCAATCATCATCGAAACCGGCGAAGGCCTGGCCGACGCCGAATCCTACGCCAGCGTTGCCGCGGCAGATGCGCG
>Ga0105854_1000142_pt1 | contig 38223 bp, 33 predicted proteins | sample OrgsoiDNA_201058_FD_89679 | JGI IMG/M metagenome (GOLD analysis project Ga0105854, IMG submission 89679) | Permafrost soil microbial communities from the Arctic, to analyse light accelerated degradation of dissolved organic matter (DOM) -... | ecosystem: Environmental > Terrestrial > Soil >... | reverse complement strand
TGATGCACTGCGATTTGATCTACGCAGCCGACAACGCCAAGTTCTCGATGCCGTTCGCGCAACTGGGCCTGTGCCCGGAATTCGCCTCCAGCCTGCTGCTGGCACAAATCGCCGGCTACCCGCGCGCCGCTGAAAAACTGATGCTGGGCGAATCCTTCCCGGCCCAGGAAGCGCTGCAAATGGGCTTGATCTCGAAGGTCTTGCCGCTGGAAGAACTGATCCCGTTTGCCCGTGGCCAGGCCGCCAAGCTGGTCGCCCTGCCAGCCGCCTCCATCCGCGCCACCAAGCGCCTGATGAAGCAAAGCCGCACAGCGCCGATAAAGGCTGCCATCGCCGAAGAAAATCAGCAGTTCAGCGCCATGCTGGGCGCGCCGGAAGCGAAGGAAGCGTTTACCGCGTTCTTTGAAAAGCGCAAGCCGGATTTTTCGAAGTTTGCATAAACACGATCTTTGTCCTTGCATACAAACGTTGAATGTCACATAAGTCGGGATTTTTCTCGCATAAGTCGGGATTTTTTTCGCATAAGTTGAACAGAAATTGCTTGGTTGGAATGTTTATTAATTTTTGTGAAAATATACGACGAAAAGATGATCCGCGCCACTAACCACGCCTGAGCGATGTTGTTGGAGTAAACGCTAAATGTAGATAGCCTAAGCTACATGCCATTGAACTGGCGCCTAATAGCTGCTCGTTCTTGATCACTATCTGGTGATGGATCCACGCCGGTGTGCACCTGTAGGTTGACACGGGCGTCGGCCATCAGCAGGTGCGTACCATCTTCAGGTCTAGGTCAACGCGGCGCAGGTACTCGCTGTGGGCGGCGGACTTCAGCATTCTTGATCTGATTCTTTAGCGCAGCTGCGCAGTGTCAGACTTGGATGATTTTGAACAAGCACGCCTTGATGTGAGAGAACAGGAGTTAGTGGCGGTGGACAATGAGTTCCAGCGCTCCGAGTACAACCGCGCGCCTCAGGAAAGGGTCTCAAAGCAGGATATTGGCCTCTGGTCTGATGTCGCTCGCGAGTGGCATCGAGGTGCAAGCATTGCGAAGGTCCGCTTGCGCCCATAGCGGCCATTCGCACCATCGTGACAATGTTTGAATTTTCCTTGTGAAAAATATGCTACCGTTGACCAAATTACGTTGAAAAGTAAGCACAAACTATAATTTTTTAACCACAAAGGGGAGCATTCATGGCACTTAAACCAGGACCAAAGCCGATAGCAAAATCAACAGGGGAGCTGGATCAGCGCCGCCGTGATAACAAAACCACACCCGGGAATACACCGTCCCTCAAACCTAGTAAATCTAGCAATCCCCCCAAAAGTAAATGATAGGGGGCGTTAATTTACCGTGCTAACCCGGCAGTCGGCGCGTCGATAACAGCGGCGGCTTCGCCTCCGTGCGCGTTCATGGCCTCGGATGCCGCCGAAGATCGTCATGCCGCCGGCGCCAAACAAACGCGATGCGCTGGACTATGAGTGTCCGCGTAAGCCGCTGCGCGTACGGCTGGTACGCAACATCTCGCCCAGCGGTGCCCATCCTTCTGCTCGCCCGTAAGATCGGCAGAAAAGTCAGCGCCATGCTGCTGCGCGTGCTGGCACTGATACTGATCGCCGGGCGCATCTAGGAGAGATGCTCTTACTGTTGATTTGCAGCGAAATCTGACCCACTTTGTCGCATAATTTGCACACGAAACTGACCCACGTTTAAGACACAATCCTACTCACGACATTGAGTGGGGAATTGGAGTGATCGACGTGGCATTACTAGGCATTATTCGACGCTGGCACATTCGTGACCAGATCCCATTGAGAGAGATAGCCAGGCGTTTGGGTATCTCCAGAAACACCGTCCGGCGCTACCTGCGCTCGGAAACCATAGAGCCAGCCTACGCTGAGCGGCGCTCTAGCCGCGCCATCGACAAATACGCGTTCCAACTTTCAGCGTTCCTCAAGACTGAGGCGGCTAAGTCACGCAAGCAGCGGCGCACGCTGAAGCAGATCCATGAGGACTTGAAGGAATTGGGGTTCGAGGGGTCTTACGACAGGGTCGCGGCGTTCGCGAGGGTGTGGCGGGAGGGTCAAACTGAGAGGGTCAATCCTGCCAGCAAACGAACAGGGAATCGACAACAAGGTGTATTTGGTGCTGCCGAGCGCACCGTCGACCGTAATTTGGTACTTTCACGCGTTCACCTTGTTGCCGCCGAGCACGTAGCTGAGAGTCGCGCAGCCTTATCCGGCGCTCTGACTGTCGAACCGTAGGGTTCATCGGCTGTGCTTGTGTACGTTGCGTAGTTTGTTCGTCGATTACCTATAGGACACTTGGGCTCTCGCCAGAGCAGTGTCATACCCAAACCGGTATGAGGCGATGCTTTGGAAGACGGAATAACCACCTGTCCTACTTGAAATACCTGCTTGGAGGGCTTTGGGCACACCCCTCTCAGGAAGATACCGCCGCAAACCGCACATGCACTGCGACGAAGTAAAAGGATAATGTATGCCCAACTAAAACGGCCGCCATGTTGCCGCTACAGCAGAATCCGACCCAGCTTGTCGGTCATCATTTCGGTGAACCATAAATTTCCTTCATGGTCGCGTTTAATTCTGTGCATCATCGAGCCCTTGGTGGCCACGGCATAGGTGGTGATGGGCACATTTGAGAGATCGCCGGGTGGCGCCTGGAGGATCGATTTGTCGAACTTGAGCAGGTAATCGGTGCCCTCGGGCTTGCAGCTGTTTTGGTCCACGTAGACCTGCACCCACAAGTTGTCGTCGCGGTCAAAGCACAGGCTGGCGAGCGTATCGCCTTTCTGGATAGCCGGAACGGGAAACTCGGTGATGTTGCCTTCCATGTCGATCCGGCCAATCTTCATACCCGTCCCTTCGCTGAACCACATGGAATTTTTCGCCGGATCCCGCACGACGCCGATCGGCCCGCTGGGTTGGGTCGGGGTTGGAAATTCGCGCACAAGGCCCTGCCTGGACACATGGACGATCGCATTACCTTGCAATTCGGTGCCCCATATGCCGCCGTCGGGACCAGCCTGCAGGAAGATCGGCAAGGCGGCAAGGGTGTTGAGCTCGAAGTGCTCGACCCGGCCATCGGGATGGATGCGGCCTAGCGTGCTGGTGCGCTTGCCGGTGAACCAGATCGTTTCACCGTCGTCGTCCAGGGCAATGCCGTGCGGCGCCGTGTTGATCGACGTGGCCGCGCCTTCGGCAAACAGGCGCACATTATGCTGCTGCACGATGGCGCCGTTGGCGTCGAGACGCACCACCAGGCCGCTGAACTCCAGCGAGACCCACAATCGTCCCAGTTTGTCGAGCATCAGCCCGTGCGGTCCGCTGCCTGGCGGCATGGGATAGTAGCAGAGCACCTGTCCTTGGTAATTGCACTTGGCCACCAGGGCCATGTTTTGCCCGCTCACGAAGATGTGTTCTTTGTCGAGCGCCACTTCGTGGGTCGATCCGCGCAGCGGACCAGGCCAGTTGAGATCGAACTCGCTGATCTTGTGCGCGATGGTGTGGTTGGTGTTGTTCATGATGTTTGCAGATCGCTTAATAGGGTCGTCGCGGCCTGCAGGGCAAGCGCGGCGATGGTGAGGGTGGGGTTGCCCGTGGCGACGGTCGGGAACACGCCGCTGCCGACCAGGAACAGGTTCGGGTGGTCCCAGCTGCGCTGGTATTTGTCGACGACGGACTGGCCGTCGTCCTTGGACCCCATGCGGTAGGTGCCGACGATGTGGCCCGAACCGTAGAACTTCATCAGCTTGCTGCCGTGCTTGGCATCGACCGTGAACGCGCACGGATCGTCCGGATCGGGTGAGCTAGTGTATTCCTGCGCGCCCATGCGCTGGAAGATCGCGCTCGCCGTCTCGCTCGCGGCGAGTAGGCCGGCCTTGGTGTAATCGGACAAGTCGTAGCGGATCTGCGGTCGAGGCAGGCCCAAATGGTCAAGCTCCGGCGAGAGCGTCACGCAATTGGCCGGATCGGGGGTCTGTTCGACCAGGAAGCCGAGCCGGAACTGGCGCGACAAGGCATTGTTGAGCGCGTTGACCAGCGGCGCGCCCCACAGCGCCGGCGCCGGGCCGGGGGAAGTAGCGGGATTGAGGCCGGCGAGGTTCATGCCGTTGATCAGATCGATGGTCGTCGTATAGGGATCGTTGCTCGAGAAATTCCAGCCTTCGTTGCCGATTTCGATGCGAAACGCCGCGCGCTGTTTGCGGAAGGGGCCGTCGCGCAGCGACTCGATGCCCGACGTCGCCAGCGGTCCGCGGAAGCCATACAGCGGCTTTGGCGCCAGCGCCCAGGCCAGGTAGAGCGGATGGTCCATCAGATTTTTCCCCACCATGCCGCTGCGATTGGCCACGCCGTTGGGGAAGCGCCCGCCATTGGTCGACATCAGCAGCAGGCGCGGCGTTTCGATGGCGTGCGCGGCGATCACGTAACGCGCGGCCGTCACCGTGCCGCTGCCCGTTTGCGGGCCGGTGGGGGTCTGGTATTGCAGATACTCGATGCCGCTCACCTGGTTGTTCGCATCGACCAGTACCTGCTTCGCCACGGTGAACGGCCACAGTTCCACATTGCCCGTGTCGAGCGCCGCATTGAGCGTGATGCTGGGATCGTACTTGGCACCGATCGGACAGATCGGAATGCAGTTCGTATTGCCTGCGCATACAGGACGGCTATGGTGCGGCTGCGAGTTGCGCCCGGCGGGCGTGCCCACGACCTGCAGCGCGATGTTGTCCACCTCCATGCCCTGGACTGCGGCGGCGACGGCGTCGTCCACCAACGAGGGGGGAATGGCGGGCATGGGATAGTCGTAGTCCGGGGCGAAGGTGATGCCCAGATAGCTCTGCTCGGCCTTGTTCGCGGAGACCCCGATTTCCACTTCGGCCTTGCCATACCATGGCTCGAGATCGGCGTAGGTGATGGGCCAGTCGACCATCTGGCCGTAGCTGCTCGCCGTGGTGAAGTCATTCGGCACGAAGCGCAGGCTGGTGCCGAGCCAATGGCGCATGGTGCCGCCGGCTACCCGTTCGTAGGTGCTGCCAAAGGCCAGCGGGCCTTGCTGCATCATATAGCTCTTGGACTTGTCCTGCCAGCTGCCCTTGTCGAGCGTGAGGACGGTGGCGCGCGCCGCGTTCTGGGTCTGCGGATCGGTTAAGGTATTGCTGCCGGGAGGATCAAAAAGGTCCGGCGTGTACGGCACCTCGGGCACCTTGGCCTGGGCCAGGTAGAAGCGCTGCATGAAATCGTTGTTGTTCGCCGGAAGCCCGGCGCCGGATTCGAGCATCAGCACCTTCTTGCCCGCCAGTCCCAGCTGCTTGGCGATCAGGGCGCCGGATACGCCGGCGCCCACGATCACAACATCGTATTCATTGGTGCTCATTGTCGCGCTCCTGTGAAGGCGGATAGGGCCGGCGGTTGCTTGCCCCAGTAACCGAAGGTGAAGGTGCTGTATCCCATGGGATGGGCTTGGGCGATGTTCCAGGCCCAGCCTTGCGTATAGGCCGCCGCCGCGATGACCGGGCCCGACAACGGGGGCAGCGCCTGCAGCGGCGGCTGCGCGGCATAGTTCGCGTGATAGGCCTGCAGGTCACCGGGCGCGTACCACGACCCCAGGTACCATGCCAGCATGATGGCGCGCGCCAGATAGCACATCGTGTCGCCGGAATCCTCAAACACGGCCTTGGCCACCATCGCGTCGGTGATACCTGGCTGGGCCAGGCAGGAAGCGTAGATCCCGAGCAGCTGAGCCAGCGCGGCGCTGTCCTGGGCGTTGGCGTAGTCGTAAAAGACCTGCTTGATATTGTTGGGATCAAGCGGGGGGGACAGCTTGGTTTTGTCGATGCCGGTGAGCAGCGCCGACAGGCCGACGAACAGATCCATATTTTCTTGTGGCGTAGTCATGGTAGCCTTTGATGAGTGGAACGCCTACTTCGCGCGTTCAAGGACATAGGTGAAATCGGCGGTGCGGGCGCTGGTGGCGGCGGCATTGCCATGGCAGGCCATGCAGCTCGACGAAGCCTGCGGTATCCTGCCCTGAATATATGTCTCCATCGTGGTATTGGCCAGGAAGGTCGGGGCGGGCACGCCATTGGGATCGGTCGCGCTGCCTGGGTCGCTCGGCCATTGCGTGCTTACCAGCTGGTAGTTTTTCCATACCGTTCCCGTCAACAGGCCCTGGTACTGGCCGTTGAGCTGCATCACCTCCCGAGTGATGGCGGCAAAGCGCGTGATCTGGCTGGTGAAACCTTTCGGAAAGGGTTGCACGTTCGGGTTCCATGGGCGCGGCGGCGGTTGATTGACCGGGCATGCGCCGGCGCAGGCGGGATTGTTGAAGTTGTAGTGCGATCCGGCCAGATCGCCCGCGACCGGCACGTTGGCCCGGTGCTCGAAGGTCGACCAGATCCATTGAGGCGCCCCGCCGGTTTTGTGCGCCACGTGCAAGCCGACTAGGCCGAGCGAGCCTTTCACGCACGATTCGGCAACCTTCGCTTGCGGTACCGCAGGCGTGTAGACCAGCGCTTCGGTGGTGTGGAACCCGGCCCGGTTATCGCTCGGACCGAGCACCTTCCAGGCGGCCTTGATCGTGAATGCGCCCATGGTGCCGCTGGTTTTCCCGGTCACCGCGCCTTGCGGGAAGGCGATTTTTCCGGTGAAGGCGGCTTGTCCGGCTTTGCTGTACAGCCGGTTCTGCACGATGAATTCAAACATCGGCCGATTGATCAGAATTTCGTAACGCACGTAGTTGCCGTTCTGGTCGATCAACGGACCCGTATCGAAGGGCTGATTGGTGTCCTCCAGCAGCGTGGGGGTCTTGCCGACCATGCGCAGGACCTTGCCCCCGCCCAAGCCCCGGCAAGCCGCAGGAACGGCGCGCGGCGCATCCCAGGGCAGCGGCGTGGCGCCATCCGGCAGCATTACGTCCGACAATTCCTTCCAGCTTTCCCAGACGGCCGGCGCGTCGCCGCCGGGCGTGGGCGGTGAGCCGATCGGTCCGCTCCCGTCGGCCGGCGCATTCAGGCCCAAGAAGGTGAGCCAGGAATAGGAGTCGAAGCCGGCCTGCACGTGATCGAGCTTGTCGAACGGCTTGGTCACCATGGCTTCGCAAGGCACGCCGCTGCTCAAGAGCTTGGCCGTGACCGGCGCGTCCTGGTTGGTGACGTTGCAGTTGACGACTGGATTGATCGGCGTCGTCGGTGACGTCGTCGCGGCGACGCTGGGCGGCGCCAAGCGCGAGCAGGCGGCGATGGCGGCGGCAATGGCCAGAAGGGCGGTCCCACGCGTGGGCCAGCGGCTCACATTCATGTCGCTTCCCCCGGGGTGAGCATTTGCTTGCGCACGAAGCCGGCCTCGCGGCGCAGGAATTCGGAAATCACGAACAGGCCGTCGCCACTGGTGAGGAAGTACTTCTTGTATCTGTCGGCCCAGCTTTGGAACACGGGGCCCGTCAAGTGCTTCTCGAAAGCGGCATAGTCGGTGAACACGGAAAAAAAATCCACCTCGTCCGGTTGCGGGGTGGGGAAAGAGGGCACTCGCATGTCCGGGGTGTGTATCGTGTACATCAGCACGAACGGTTCATGCTCCTCGACCTGCCTGGCCAGCAGCGCGAGTGCGGCCAGGGCGGGAGCGCGTTGGCCTTCGAGGATGGTCCACTTGGCGATAATCGAAATCATTGCTGGTCCTTTCATTTCAATGCTTGCAGAAGCGCCAAGCTGTCGAGGCTAGGTAGGAAAAAGTATTCGCCGCCGCGCATGTCGACGCAGGAAGCCAAGTTGAAGGCAATGGTGCCGCTGCGTCGCACGCCCCAGGTGGCGGGGAAGGACTGCGGCACTGCGGCCGCGCCCGGAGCGGCCTGTCCGATCACACCGTCGAGGCCGGTGCGCGGACGCAGGAAATCGGTGAAATTCGACCAGATCGCCTGCATGAATTCGAACTGGTTGACGATGCTGCTTTGCACGCACATGAACAACAGGCCGACTTGCGCTCCGGGCGGGCGCGCCAGGTCCAGGGGGCCGAAGCTGACGGCGCGTCGCGCCAGGCGGCGCGAGCGGTCCTCGCCCTCGGGCAGGCCAAATTCGCGCTCCTTGTCGCCGCGCGGATTGGTTTTGCGCGCGTGTGCATGGAAGGGGCAGCGCATGCCGTCGGCGTCGTGGTCGTAGTTGAAATTGTCCGGTTCATTGGTCCAGCCATCGACCGGCTGCATGGTCACCGGGGTACCATCGCGGAAGCGTCCGACCAGGTAGGCACCGGCCAGCTCGGGCTGGTCGGGCTCGAGCTTGAGCGCGCTCGCCAGTGCCGCTTCCTGCGCCCGGAACGCGGCCACGTCCTGCGCCAATTTGCGAAACACGAGATAGGAACCGAAGGCCAGCGACCCGCCATTGGGATCCTTGAGCAGCGCCGATCCGAGCGGCGCGCTGGGGTCGTAGTTTTCCAGGCCGCCGTTCATGCGCTGCTTTTCAACGTCCCCGGCCATGAACAACGGCTGGCTCACGCCATCGGCAAAGCCGAAGTGTTCGATCACGTTGCCGCGCGCATTGCGGAACACGGCACCCGGCTCTTCCACCACGACCGTCGCCACCCCGGCCATGCTGGCCGTGAGCGCCGCCACCGCCGCCGTCACGACGGACTGGTCGTCGTCAGCCAGCATCACCATAGCATGCAGGCTGGACTGGAAACCATCCTGCCAGGCGGGCACGGGCGGATCGTTCAGGCCCAATGCGGCCTTGGGATCGGGATGCTTCATGCCGCGCAGGAAGCTCGGGTCGTCCGGCAGCAGCGTCAGGCCCAGCGCCGCGTAGCCTTCGGCCAACAGCGCGAAAGAGCCGAACAGGCCGCCGTCGTCACCGCCGGAGCGAAACAGCGCGCTTTGACTCGCCTGTGCCTGCGCCGAGGTGATCAGGGGCAGCACGCTGGCGACGATCCAGCGCTTCACGGCAGCGATGTCGCCCGGCGTAAATGCGATAAATAAATGGCTGCTGAAATCGCGTCCATGCGGTTTGAGGATGTTGCCCTGCAAACGTGCGAGCATGGCGACATACGCGTCGCCGCTGTAGTTGGGACTGGTTCTGTCCGCGTCAAGCGTGGCCAACTGCAAATCGATCAACATGGCTGGCTCCGGGCGGATTAATCGATGAAAGTACGGTTGAGCGGGGCCAGGTCGAGCGGTGTCGCCAGGCCAGGCTCGAAGTCCGACCCCACGCTTTGCTGGAAGCGGAAGACATTGACCGGATCGACCGCCTGCTTCACCCGCAGCAGGCGCGCATAGTTCGCGCCGTAGTACTGCGCGGTCCAGTTCGCCAGCAAGGGATCGATATAGTTGACATAGTTGCCGCAGAAGTGAGGCGCCAGCGCGTCGAAGAAAGCGTGCGCCCATTCGATGTTGGCGCGCGCCTGGCCGGGGGTGTCCCACATCGCCTTCAGTTCCGGGATGAAGCGCCCGCCGCGGTGCACGAAGGCGGTGGCATCGGCGGCCGGCTTGCTGATGTGACCGCCGGCGTGGGTCCACACCAGAAAGCTGTCTTTCGACGGCGCGCAAGCCATGTATTTTTCAAACACGGCGATGGCGGCAGGCGAAAACGCTTCGGGCGGCATCACGCCGGCGCGGATATAGCCGCTGCGCCCTTCCACTTGGGTGGAGCTACCGTTGATCAATTCAAATTCGGGCAGGGTCAGCGCGTCGATCGCGCAGGTGAGCGGCCCCAGCGCCAGCAACGGTTGCAACAGGGACGCGCCGTCGGCGTAGTGGCCGTTATAGATCACCGTGAAACCGAAGGTGGAGATGCTTTGATCCGGGCGCGCCGGGTCGGGCGAATTGCCCCAGATGCCATAGATGGCCATCGCGTCGGGCAAGGTCTCGACCCACTTGTTGTAGAAGCCAATAACCTGCTGGGCCCGGTCTGCGGCAAACCGCAATTTGGCCGTGAACATCTTGTCGGACTTGGGCGGGTGGACATCGATGTCCATCGACACCACCACGCCCCAATTGCCGCCGCCCCCGCCGCGCAGCGCCCAGAACAGCTCGCCGTCCTCGCCGCTGGAATCGATGCCCACGGTGCGCACGCTGCCATCGGCAAGCACCAGGGTTGCCGAGCGCACGTTGTCGGCGCTCATGCCATAGGAGCGCGACACAAAGCTGTAGCCGCCGCCCTGGATGAAGCCCGCCAAGCCCACGCTGGAGCAGCCGCCGCCGATCGGGATCAGGCCGGTGCCGGTGTCTTGCAAGTAGGTATAGACCTCGGACCAGCGCAAGCCCATCTGGACGGTGAGGACCTTGTGTTCGAGGTCGAGGCTGATCGCCTTGAGTAGCGACATGTCGATCACCATGCCGCCGGCGTTCAAGCTGTAACCGGTGGCGCTGTGGCCGCCTCCCTTGACTGTCAGGCGCAGGCCGTTTTGGGCGGCGAAGCGCAGGCACAGCGCAACGTCTTCGGTACTGTTGACCTGCACTACGCATAGGGGCTGAAGGTGGATGCGGCCATTGTCGATCTCTACGGCGTCACCGTAGGCCGGATCGCTGGCAAATAGGACGTGACCGCTCAATTGGCGCTGCAGTTGCACAAACGAAGTTTCGGGATTCATCTTGCTCTTTCTATGTGGAGAAAACAGAGGAAGGTGGCGCGCATGGCCGACTGCCTTGCCGCCCAGTTAGTGGCATGGCGAGGACTTGTCGTCGCCGTTCCCCTTGGCCCGATAGCCGACTAGGATTTCGCCGAGCATGTGGTGCTCGCGCATCGCGCGCCGCAGAAGGCTGTGCTCATCCTTGGTGTAGTAGGCATACAGCTTGCGCGCGTGGCAGGCGTCGGTCACGGGGATTTGCCAGACTTCCACTTTGCGGTCCGGACCGCCGCCGATCGGGGCGGAATCGACGGCCGACAGGACGCCCCAAACATTGGTCTTCTCTTGCGGATCGGCGTTGAGCGGATCATTGCCGTCGTCGGTGGCGGGGCGCGGGCCGTAGGGGTAGACGCAATCGTTGGGGCAGTTTTCCATCCTCAACAAGGTCTTGGCCGGTTCCAGCGCGCGGCGCCCGTTGCCGGCATCAAACAGGGCGGGCACGTCGACAATGCAACCGTACTCCTTCGGACCCGCATTGCCGAAATAGCGCTTGCCCTGGTCTTTCCGGAAGATCAGCAACAGCATGTATTGATGGGGGATTTTCTGGTCCGGTGCCTGGTCCAGCACGGGATGGGCCAGGCTCATCTTCTGGCAGGCGGGTGACAGGTTTTTGTCGACCATCTCCGCCTCTTTCGCACTGGCCGACCGGGCAAATAGGCACACAAAGATGGCGACGGCGCCGAGCATGCGGCGCGAGAATGACAAAGTCATGATAAAGCTCCTTCGGTGTTGTTTCGTTGCTTTTGAGACTGTTATTGAAACATTGCGAGAAATGGAAGAGAATGACCCGAACAGGTGGGCCATTCGGCCCATCGCTCTTTGGAATTCCTTTATGCTAGATTTGCCCGGCAATCCTGGGGTGCCATGGCCGATGCGGCGCGCCTTTCTGGCCGTCGGCGCCCTCTGTCTGGGCGCGCCGGCCGTGGCAGCCGGCCCGCTGCGCCACGTTGCCTGCCTGTCCTCGCCGGCGAGCAATCCCGAGGCCATGGCGGCGTTTCGCGTCGAATTTGAAAAGATCGACCCCCAGCTTGCGGCCGGCGTGCGCTTCAGCGAAGCCTTCGCCGGCTTCGACGCGGAGCGGCTCACGCAGCTGGCGAGCAAGCTCAATGACCAGCAGCCGGACCTAATCCTGTGCTTTGATTTCGACGCCGCGCAAGCGGTCGCGGCCACACGCCGCGCGCATGCGGTCCCGCTAGTGTTTCGCGCCCATGATGATCCCCTGGCGCGCGGCTTGATCGACAGCTATGCGCGTCCCGGACGCAATCTGACCGGCATCACCACCTACCGCTGTCTGGACGACAAACTGGTCGAACTAATGCACGCGACGGTGCCTTCGGCGCGGCAGATCGGATTCATCCATGACGCGGCCATGCCGGATTCCGGCTGTAGCGCGCGGGCGCGCGACTATGCCCGGCACCAGGGCATAGCGCTGCGCGACCTGAGCGTGTCGACCCCCGCCGACCTGGCAGCCCTGCTCGACCAGCTCGCCAACAAGCCGGCCCAGGCGCTGATCATCGCCGCGACGGCCGTGACCTGGTCCTTGCGCAAAAGCCTGATCGCGCGCATCAACGCGCTGGCCATACCGGCCATCTACGAAGGGCAGGTGTTCGTCGAAGATGGCGGCCTGATGCAATTTAGCGCGCTGCGTGAGGATGCGTTCGGTCGCCTGGCGAACGCGGTGGCGCAGGTACTGCGGCGCGGCGGCGCGGGCGATTTTCCGGTCAGCCAGCCCATGAATTTTGAATTCGTGATCAATATGCGGGCCGCTCTTGCGGGCAATTACCGGCTCAGTCCCCAATTATTGCGGCGCGCAGACAGGATTATCGAGTGACACCGCGCCGATCCCTGTTTCAAAAGTATTTGAGTGTCTTGACCGCGATGATTTGCGGTACCCTGTTGCTGGCCACCATAGCGCAAACCGTCCTGAGCCTGCGCGAGCAGCGCGAACGGGCCGACGCCTTGCTCATCACCGAAGCGCGGCTGGCCAGTGTGCAAATTCAATCGTTCTTGTCGGCCATCGCCGGATCCATGGCGTGGGTGCTCGACTATGATCAGCCTGGCATGCAGCCGTCGCTCGCCGAGATCCACGACGACAGCCACAGGCTACTGCGCAAGGTGGCGGCGCTGTCCCAGCTGCGCTATGTCGGCGCCGATGGTTGCGTGCGGATGGATGTGTCGCGCGTGGCCACCGACCGCGCCGGCAAGTGCGCTGAATTGCCGCTGGCGCCGACGGAGCAGGCCTTGCTGGCGGAGGCGCGGCAACAGCAGGTGGCCTATGGTCCGGTGCAGTTTCGTGACGGAACCGAACCGACCATGACGATCGCGATGGCCGCGCGCGGCGCGCGCGGCGGTGTGCTGCTGGCGCAGATTGACTTGCGCCAGATACACGCGACCGTCACCGGCATCGAGGTCGGCAGGACCGGCTACGCCTATATCGTCGACCGCGACGGCGAATTGATCGCCCACCCCGATCCGATCCAGGTATTGCGCCGTCTCGACCTGCGCGGCTCGCCAGCGTTCAGCGCCGCCCGCCGTGCCGCGCCGACGCAGGCCACTACGCTGACGCGCGACCTCGGCGGCCATTACGTGCTGTCGGCGTTCACCACCGTGACCGGGCCGGGCTGGTGGGTATGCGCCCAGCAACCGGCGCGAGAAGCGTTTTCTCCGATCTTCGCTTCACTGTGGCTCACCTTGCTGGTGATCGTCGTGGCGATGCTCGGCGCGATCGGCGCCAGCTACTTCCTGGCCCAGCGCATGGCGCGCCCGATCCTGGCGGTGCGGGACGGCGCCGAAAAGATGGGCGCGGGTGCCTTAGACACGCGCATCGTCGTGACTACGGGCGACGAAGTCGAATTGCTGGCCCACGAATTCAATCGCATGGCCGGCGCACTCGGCGCGAGCTACGCCGAGCTGGAAGAAAAAGTGCGACAGCGTACCCATGCGCTCGAGCTGGTGAGCACCCAGTTGCGTGAGCAGGCCGGGCAGCTGGCGCAACTCAATGCCGAGCTGTCGGTGCGGCTCGACGAGCTGGCGCTGCGGCGCGACGAAGCTGAACGGGCCAGCGCCGCCAAGACTCGGTTCCTGGCGGCGGCCAGCCACGATTTGTTGCAGCCTATGCACGCGGTCGGCCTGCTGGTCGGGGTGCTGCGCCTGCGCATACGCTATCCCGAAGTCAGCGCCCTGGTGATGAAAGTGCAGACCGCCGTAGAGGGCATGGAAACGCTGTTCAGCAGCCTGCTGGATATTTCCAAGCTCGATTCCAAGGCCGTCCAGGTCGATCTGCAGATGGTCGATATCCAGAAGTTATTCGACTTCATCGAACTCAACTACCAGCCGATCGCCATGGAAAAAGGACTCACGCTGCGCGTGGCGCGTTGCCGTTACGTGGTGCGGACCGATCCGGTCCTGCTCGAAAGCATCTTGCGCAATCTGGTCAGCAATGCGATTCGCTACACCGAGCGCGGCACGGTCTTGCTCGGGTGCCGGCGAGAGGGCGACGCCATCCGGCTGCTGGTGCACGACACGGGCGTCGGCATCCCGGTGCAATTCCAGCCGTATATTTTCGACGAGTTCTATCAGATCGAAGACAGCGGCCGCGCGCACGGCAATGGCCTCGGGCTGGGCTTGTCGATCGTGCGCCGCAGCGCGGCGCTGCTCGGCCTGCCGCTGACGCTGGCCTCGCGCGTGGGCGCCGGTTCGGCCTTTGGCGTCACCGTTCCGGTGGTGCGGCATGTAGCGCCGCACGCGTCACCGGCGTCCATCGCCGGTGATGGGCGCGACTACCTGCGCGGCGCCTTCATCGTCTTCATCGATGATGATGAGGACGCGTGTGGCGCGATCGAGGAATTGTTGCATACGGCGGGCTGCCATGTGGTGGCCGGCACCTCGCTGGGCGCCGTGCGGCGCGCATTGGAGCGACATCTGCGCACGCCTGACCTGATCATCACGGACTTGCGGCTGGGACCCGGCACGAGCGGCCTGCACGCCATCGCGGGCTTGCGCGCCGATAGCGGACAGGCGATCCCCGCGCTGATTGTCACGGGAGAGTCGCATGCGCCCACGGTCCAGGACTTGCCCGGGAATTGCATGCTCGTGCGCAAGCCCGTCGGGCCGTCCCGCCTGTTCCTCCTGTGCAGCGAGATGCTGGGCGCGCCAGTCAAGGCCCCAGCCGCAGTCCCAACTTTGCTGCCGCAATGACCGCCTGGGTGCGGGTGGTGACGTTCAGCGCCCGCAAAGCGGCGGAGGTGTGGGTTTTGACAGTGCTCAGCGACAAATTGAGATCGCGACAAATCAGCTTGCTCGACTTGCCCGCCAACACCAGGTTTAGCACATCGATCTGGCGCGGCGTCAGCCCGAGCTGGGCGCCCGCCACCGCCGGCGCTTGTACCTGCACCTCGATACCGCTGCGCTCGGCCAAGAATACGTTCGCCGGCACATAGACGCCCTTGGCAAGGATGACTTTGAGCGCCCCCTCGAACACACCGGAGGAGGCGCTCTTGTGCACGAAACCCATGGCGCCGTTGTCGAGTGCGCGCATCACGCTGGCGCGGTCTTCGCTCGACGACAGCACCACAACCGGTGTGTCGGGAAACTCGGCCCGGATCTGGAGCAGGCCGTCGAAGCCGCTCTTGCCCGGCAAGCCCAAATCCAGCAGGATCAGATCAACCGGCGAACCACCGTGCAGATGGGTGAACGCCTCTTCGCAGCTACCGGCCTCTTGCGTACGAACGTCCTTGAGCAAGGAATGCAACAGCAGGGACAGGCCCTCGCGAAACAGGGCGTGATCGTCGACAAGCAAGATATTCATGGGCTTTTCGTGGCGGTGAACAAGGTTGAAAGAATGAGTGCGGCAAGAGCGCCGCAGCAACCTGATTCTTATACCATACCCCCGCTCTAGGCGACATTGCTAGGTGGTCGATGCCCTTAGCCACCGCCGACGTTGTCGGGAGTTAGATCCGATTGATAAACTCGTTCGTCAGACCATTCAACGGAAATTACCTGTGCCATTGGTTGTCTTGCCAACAGATTGAATAATCACGCTCTTCGTAATTCTTTATAAACCGTTTATACGGTATTTTTATTGGTGTTTACTGCTCACAGATAGTTAACGCGAGGAAGCGCTGCTACGAGACCACCCGTTCATTTCCGCCGCTTCAAAAGCGGCACTGGCGTCGGCTCTTGCCCGCATCGGCATGAGAACGCCGTTGCTGAAGTGACGGACAGGAAAATTTTTACAGTTAAATTAGCTTTACCCTTGGAGTCAAACCGCGAAGCCCTAGCTATAGAATCCGATGGCTTTCCGCAATCTGGCCGCGAAATGGTCAACCTCCGCCCGATTACAGCACGAGTGACACCGGTCCTCGACGTCGGCTGGTCAGATCTAGGGAGCCTCTGTCCGCCGAACAGGGGCCAAGTCCGCGGCTGGCGGATCCGTCGCGACCGACTGGGCCCCAGGCAACGGCTCAGCTACAGTCTCAGGCATGGTGACAACTTGGGGCGGGGACACAGTCGCAGCCGACTTTCGAACTAGCCAAGAAGCGCAGAACTTGGCCTTCTGCGTCGGATCGAGAAACTCGGCAGCCGAACGAGCCAGGCGTGCGCCCAAGAGGAAGGCCCAAAACGGGACCAAGATGTAGAACGTTGCCGCGTATTTGATCGGATGTGTCCGTTCATAAACCTCATGCATGGACAGCTTGAATGCATCTTGCATCGACAATCGGTAGGCAGACAACGTCGAGTCTTCCACTAGCGACTTGCCTGTGACCGTATCTGCCGCTATGAGAATTTGCCCTGCCGCTTGTTCCTGTTCGCAACGCGCTCTCTGGCACTCGGTCGCCCCAAACAGCTGGCCCCCATGAACCGATCCTTCGTCCATTCGTAATCTCGCGTCGAGAACTTCAGGTCACGAGCTGGGCAGGCATGCTTGATCTTCGTTATACCCAAATCCTCCGCAGTTCGCCAATGCAGGATTTGACTTGCGCGGATGCACGGCGTATCGCTTACGTTAAGCCCGGGGCTCAGGCCAAGCATTGCGTCGGCTGCAGGCTGGCCGTTCGCGCAGTTCAGCGCGACCAGCTTTGCACCGTCGATCCCTGCCAACTTATCCCAGGCAAGGTGCATTTGGTCAATTTGACGTTCAGAGTTGGCCTTCCATGTCAAATCACCAAACACCACCAATGCGGTGACGATGCCAATCATTGACATGCTCGTCCAGACAAAGTCGATGAAGGCAGAGATCCGTCGTCGATCCAAATCCACATTTGCGCAAAGCCACAATAAGGCTGCGGCAAACCCAACAATGCCCCCCACTAGGCAAGCCTCCCAACGGGCGAACCTAAAGATCTGATCGGCGATCGCTGCATCCATGATTTTTCTCCATAAGCGACTTCTATTGGAGCCACTAGTCAACAAAGTCTACTCGTCTCCAAATATCCTTTTCATGCGTGGGCCGGCGAAGGTAGGCTCATTGCAATCTTACCAAATATCGAAACGACCGCCAGCGTCTATTTGCGCGATATACGAAATTGTGCTGAATGACTATCCTCATGAGAGGGAAAGCGCCGGCGTGCGACTAGAGCAAGGTTTCTCCCCGCCCTATTCACTTCTCGGATCGGCAAAAAACTATGACCAAATGACGAAAGGAACGGCGTTCTCAAGAACGTAGTGCAACGCGGAGTTAATGAACAGTATTCATGGGATTTTTTTAAATGCTCGATGTGAGCAGTATAAACGGCCGGAGGGGCGGCGAATCTAAATCGTGCGCGGAGCTGGTGGTTGAGTTCCAAAGCGATGGCGCCCAGTTCGTCTTGTGAATAGATCGACAGGTCCGATCCCTTGGGCAGGTACTGGCGTAACAAGCCATTGGTGTTCTCATTCGAGCCACGCTGCTAGGGGCGGTGTGGTTCGGTGAAATAAATCTGCACGCCAGTGCGCGCGGTGAGACACCATGAGCGAAATCACCACCGCCGGACGCGAATAAAGCATCGGCATCGAACAGGTCAATCAAGCCATCACGCAGATGGACACCGTGATACAGCAGAATGCCACGCCGGTGCAGCAAGCGGCGCCGTCATCGCAAAGCATGCAGGAAGCGTCGGCTCTGGAAAAGCTGGTTAGCATCTTCCACCTCAATGAAGGCGGCGGTGGTATCGGCAGCGGGGGTACGGTGCCGCTCGCGCTAACGCACCGCTAACCCACTTCAAACGACGCTTCAGCGGTCGTGCCGGAGTTCCCTGATTTCTTCTGTCGTGCATGGTGGCCTATGTCCGTGACGAGCGGCCCTCTGGCGACACAATTCCCGCCAGCCGTCTGGTTTCCTAGACGCCCGACCGTAAAGCGATCAATCCACAAATGCATCAGGCCAATCCCTGGCAAGCCGCCGAACGACGGCACATCGAGATTGATAACTCGGCAGCCGAACACGCTTTGTGTGGCCGCTGATTGGCACGGCCAAGCTGAACGGTTTCGACCCCGAAGCCTGATTGCGCCACGTGCTGACGCATGTCGCCGATCATCCCGCCAACCGGGTTGATGATTTCTTGCCTTGGAACTGCAACCTGCCAGCAGCCCACTGAGATGACGCCGCTTCCTAGGGGTGTGATGCCATCATCGATTAAATCGCCAAACCATTCAAGACGTCACTGAGCAGACGCTAACGACGAAGCTAACGCCCTATCTACATCAAGAAGAATTGCTTGCTCTTCCTGTGCCAAAATCGGGTTGCAAGTCCCATGCTCATGCTTAAAAGATTTCATCGATTATCCTCGTCAGACGTCTTCAGATTGCACACCATACTTTTTTTCCACGTCACGCTTGATGGCACCTGAAACCTTCTTGAGCTTTGCGAGCGCGGATGAAAAGTACTCTTCATCGACTGCAACCTTCTCGTCTAATACGCCGCGCGCTTTGAGTCCTGCTTTCTCAAGGTACAAAGCGTTAATTATGCCGCTGTTGTGCACAACAAGGTCTCTCGTCGCTGCAACTTCATAGTAATCGGCGAAGCTTGGATCGTCTTTCACGCTCAGAAGCTTGGATACGTAGGACATGTACAAGCTCGGCCGCTGACGAAAAACATTTGAAACATGGTCGTCAAGTACCCGGCGGACAAGTGCCTCCTTGTTTTGTGCAGCCATCAAATCCTTCGCGCTCACACCAAGACAAGCTGGAATACCCTGAGCCGTCTCAGTTATCCTTAGCGGGTAGTGATCCAGGAAGACTATTAGTAAATCGGCGAGAAATGATTCGAACTGTGACAGTGATCGAACGAGGAAAGATTCGAACAGACCGGTCGATGTGAATCGGTCATAAATCTCTTTCAGTTCCTTATCTGTACGTCTTGCAAATTTACGTTTGTCGATTGAGGGCACATAGTAGCGGCGATCCGACTTCGACTTACTCCCTTCGTAACGGGAACGTGCATCGAGCAGCAGAGGCTGTGCTTGCTCAAGAAAGATATGAGCGTCGTTCAGTTCACGGACAATCCTGTTCTGAAGGGAATAGATCTTTTTGGCGAGAGCTTCGTTCATGACTATTTCTAAGTAAAAAGGATATTGCATCGGGAATCACCGTTTCTGGCAACTAAGGAAACACTGATTAATTCGACTTTTCGCCAATATGCAGCATGTAAGCCTTTGATTTTTAAGGCGATGAAATTTCAGAGATTGAATTAATCAGCGCTTCCCTAACGGACCTTTGCATCGCTTACGCCACGATAGCATTAGATGACGAGAGTGGGAATGGGCGTACCGTTAGACGTGCCATTGTGTGCCTGGCTAGACGTGAGAATAGCTGTCACGATTGATGAGAATATTTATTTGCGTAAGCCCATCTGCAAAGAAAATGAGCAATCTGAATAATCTTGACTTATCTGAAATTCGATCCCGACAAATGCGAATTTTTTGGTGGTAAGTCCTTGATTTTCACAATTTCCAGTCCTTGGTAATCCCCCTCCCATTTTTAGATCGTGCTAAAAATAAAGGTTAAGCGGCTAAGGAAAGCTTCTGTTTTGGTGAAAATACACGTAGGTACCATCCCGATCGAATACCTCTTGCATTGGCGGATGCAGATCGAATGCAATCTGCTTGAGGAAAAGAATCTCGGTGTAGCGGAAGTTGCGCACGAGGTTGGATACGAATCTGAAAGTGCTTTCAGTTCAGCGTTCAATAGAATTCTTGGAGTTCGGCCTGGCCAATACAATAAAAGCCGCAATCATTGACATCGAGAGTCCTGATCCTTTTGTCGCCCGCGAACGTGGCTGCCCTTGCTACTCAAAGCGTTCTTTTTGGCTTGTTACGTACCATGGTGCATCGTAGGCGAATCTGGATACCATATGCGACTTAGCTGAGACTCTCTGAGAAATAGGAAAAGCCCCGAGGCAAGTAAGCCTGTCAGGTCCACAAAAGCAAAGTAGCTCAAGCAACGTCTTGAGAGCCTCTCAGACTCAAGACGCGCTTGATTGCCGAATATCCAACTACCACGGCTGTGAGCGAACTGTAGGATGGCCGACCATCCATGCGTAACACGACCTGTCCGTTTTGGCGCATCGGTGGTCACTTTGAGCTGAGATTCGGTGTACGTTTGGTAAGAATACTCACCTTTGCAAATTTGTGGGGAAAGTGGGCCAGATTTCAGTGCAACTCAGCATTATTTGGGACAGAACCACTGATACACGGACATTAGCAGCGCTAATTCTGTTGCGCTTTCGCGACATGGAGTGAGAATTCCCTCGGAGACCGGATTGCCTGCGCGTTCATGCCTGTACTGGGGTGCTTTCATTACGATCAGGTTTGCCTTGTTACGCGTCATTACTACGTAGCGTAAATGCAAGCTTTTTCGCTAAAATTATTGAAATTAAACCTGTTATCAATATTTTTTTATTGGATGAAAATCGCGAGATTCATCAAGTCAAAATACAGGCAAATACAGTGTCCGAAAACTATGGGCAAGCCCTTCGAAGGTTTCGTAAGATGCGGGAACTGCGACTCGTGGATTTCTCGCGCTTGTCGAATCTGGATATTGGCTATCTAAGTCGAATCGAGACAGGAGACCGGCCGGTACCCGGCCCTCGTACCCGAACAATTCTCCAAAGCGCACTTAGGCTCTCTAATTCGGAGATAGACGTGCTGGAAGCTGCCGTTAGTCGGAACTTGCGGAACTCCACAGCTGAAGCGATTTCAATGGGAAGCGGCGATGGCGCAGTAATCATCCTTCCAGGGAGAGATATTCTAAGGCTGCTTAAAGCACTCGACCTTAAACCTATAGTACTCACCTCAAAAGGAGAACCTGAAATGTAAAAACCGCCGAATCCTGTGGGAGGTCGGCGGCCGGTACTGCTGTGTGAGAACTTTAGTATCCGCCTTCTTTCCTCCCGCAGTCAAGTAATCTAAGAGTTCCGTTGTGTCGCCAACACACGACGGTGAGCCTCTATTTGCCGATTTTCTGGCAAAAAATGGCAAATTTTGCAGGGAGAATGAACCATGACACATCTACGTCAACAGCTGATTGAGCTCTTTGCTAAAGCTCCAGGGCTCGATGGCACTATTCACGGGACGAGGCGTGTCGTCCAAGGCAAACATGGATCCAGATCGTCGCTGTTTTATAGCGCGAAAAACCGAGCCTTGATGCCAGTTGAATCACACCTCGAACGATCTGTTTGCTATCGACTTGAGTCGGATAGTAGCGTTATGCAATATAGGATGCAACCGATCGCTATTCCATATGGCAAAAAGTTTTCTGTACCCGGACATATGCATTCGCGATCCAAACGACTCTGTTCGGATTGTGGAAGTTAAACCAGAAGCCCTTCAGCTGACATCGGACAACTGTCGAAAAGCGAATTTTCTTCGATCACATTTTTCAGACTTCGGTATCAGTTACACGACAGTCGGCGAAGCGTACTGCGGCAGCAAAATAGAATTGGCTAATCTGGAGATGCTATACAACCGCGGGGGACGACAGAATTTAGAGAATGAACTCCTCCAAGAACTGGCGACGCGAATCCTCCGCATCGACGGACCGATAACGATGAGCGAGGCGGCAAGTAGGCTCGAAAAGGCAGGTGTCGCCCATTTCTACCTCGAGTCGGCGCTGTTTCACCGTTACTTGAAATGCAACTTCCAGCTTCCAATTTCTGCAACGACGCTTGTGGAGCGCGGGTCATGAGGGCGGGTCCGCAGCAGCAGAAATTGATGATCGGCACTCGTATTGCGATTCGGAATAGGGCGTTCGAGGTTGCCTATGTTGACCATATGACTCTTCGGTACACGCCGTGTGAGGGCGGCCGCTCTCAGCGCATGCCAGTGGAAACTTTTTGGGCCCTCGTCGATGACGGCATTGTGGGATTTTGCGGTCCTGCCGAGTTAAGGGACAACTCATTGCAACTGTGGCAGCTCACTGCCGAGCAGTGCGATGAAATGCATCGGCGACATAAATACGTCGCGACAGCCATGCTTAGCCCTCGCAAGATTATGGCGGCCTCAAACCTGCGTAGGACAGTCCAAATTGTTGCGGAAAAACTAGGCGATCTAAACCCCCCGTCACGGACAACGCTCACCCGTTGGCTTCAAATATTTGCGCAGAGTGGCGGAAACCCAAAGCACCTTCTGCCGCGGCACTCTAACAAGGGGCGTCGCGAGATGCGCTTTTGTTTTGAGATTGAAGCCATTGTTCAGGAAACTATTCGAAATGATTTTTTGACTACAAATCGGGAATCAGTAGAACAGATTGTTTGCAATATCAGCGGAAAAATAAGTGAGCGATCATGGGTGAACGGTCCAGCGCCGAGCAGATCATCAATCTACCGTCGGGCGGCAGCTCTTGATCCATACATCGTGGCACTGAAGCGGTATGGGGCAGCGTTCGCAAATATGCGCTTTCGTGCTGCAGGTGCTAGCTTGGAGGCGACGCGACCGTTGCAGACTGTCATGATGGACGGGCATCGAATGGATGTGCTCGTCGTGGACACGGAGACTGGAGAGATTCTAGGCCGGCCATATTTAGTATGCCTACTGGATGTTGCAAGTCGTGCGATCGTTGGGTGGCACATCAGTTTGATTCCCTTTTGTGCGACGACGGCGTTGGCGGCAATAAAGGACACGTGTTCTCGAGATCCTTCGTGCGGGCCAGGGGGCGTCCCAGAGGTAATTATTCCCGACAACGGGCCCGACCTGGCCTCCCAGGCCGTCCGGAAACTTTGCATGTGGCTTGGCGTCCATATCGAGCCTGCAAAAGCCTACTCGCCGGACGACAAGGCCCATATCGAGCGATTTTTTCGGACAGTCAACACGATGTTAATTCATCTGCTTCCCGGAACAACTTTCTCCTCGCCATCGGATCGTGGTGAGTATCAATCAAATGAACTGGCATGCCTCACCTTGGACGATGTAAAAGAGAAGTTTGAGAAATGGCTCACCACGGTGTACCACGTTCACGCAAATTCGAACCGAGCGCCGATCATGGCATGGCGAGATCTTCAAAGCAGCTATCCAATCCTTCATTTTTCCGCCACCGAGCTCGACGTCGTGGCCCGTGTCGTGCATAGGCGCGCCATCAATAAAGGCCGTGTGCTCGTCAATCATCTCTACTACAAATCAGATTGCTTGGCGACGCTGGAGGCGCGGGGAATGGGCGACGTCACAGTATTGGTCGATGAAATGGATTTGGGCTTTGTCTACGTCCAACACGATTCGGATCCCAAAATGTTGTACCGGGCAGACGCTACGCGTCGCGAGTACACGAGGGATTTGACGCAATACGAGCACGTAAAGGTACTGGGGGCAATCAAGAAAATGCGCAAGGATGACTTGAAAGCGCTTGGCGAGCACACCTACGAGTTGGCTCGCTGGGAACTCTGGAAGGACATTCAGAAGCTCAACAACACCCGCAGTGCACGACGGCTCCAAGCACTCAAAAGCCAGAAAGAGAAAACTAAATGGAAGCGTGAAGAGCGCAAGAATCAGCAGGTCATTATCACTGAGCTGCCTATGGCCGCTAGTGATTCGCCGTCTGCGCCGGCTGCCATGAGCGCCATCACTTCTCTTCCATACGAAAATCAAACTTTTACCCTTTGAGGCTAAACATAGACATGAATTTACCGAATCAATTTGAGAATCCCCATCACTTTAAAATGGCAGCGCTCGACAAAATTTATGTCACGCATCAAGGTTTGATGGAGGCGATTAACGGTATTACTGAATGCATCTCGTGGTCGCGACACAGCTTGGAGCCCAAAGGCGCTCTGTTGACGGGCCAGGGCGGTGCCGGGAAAACAACCATCTGCCAAGTTATTCTCAAGCGGTATCCGCCGGTAGTGGTCTCTACGGATGGTGCGCGTATCAATACCGTGCCCGCGTTTTATACATCCGTGCCTTCACCATGCGGGATTAAGGCGCTTGCCTCAAGTATGTTAGAGGAGCTCGGCGATCCGGCACCAGGTAGAGGCTCTGCATCTGCCATGACGGATCGTCTTTGCAAATTGCTGGTCGAGTGTAGAACACGCGTCATTATTTTGGACGAGCTGCACCATCTCCTGAAGGCAAAAGGAAAAATGCAGGAAAAGGCTGAGGAGGTTTGCGACTGGCTCAAGTCACTTATGAATAAGGCCAAGGTAATGATATGTCTTGTCGGAACGCCGTCGTGTGAATCAGTCTTGCAATGCGGCGATGGTCAGATGTCGAGACGTTTTTCACATCGCCACCATCTGCGCGACCTGAGCTGCGGCACCTTAGCTCGTCCAGGGGAACTCGGTGGCTTCTTACAACTTCTAGCAGCCCAATATTCCTTATCGCTAGGAGGGATAGCTATGCCAGACTTTGGCTCACATAAGCTTGTAGAGCAGGTATGGGCTGCAACTTCCGGTCGCCCCTCCTTCATTACGCTTCTGCTGCAGAAGGCAGTGCTTTCGGCATTAAACGGCCAGCGCACGTCCATGACGGTCAGCGATTTGGCTGTGGCGTTCGATTCGGGGGTCACACTCGATGTAGCGCAGTCCAGTAAGAACCCCTTTGAAATGTTGAACTACGAATTGAAGGACTCTGTACTGTCTAAGATGCGGGTGCAAAAATGAAGCTCCCAGTCCTTCCTTCCGCATTCGCTGATGAGACCGCTGCTGGTTTTATTTTGCGCGTGGCTTTCAGAAACGGCTGGTCAAGCCCGAATGCCTTGATTAGCGCATTGGGCGGTAGCGTCGGCCAAGGCATCAGTCGCGTACGCCTCATGGCACATTTAGACTTGCTTTCGCTATTCGGACTTGAGATTCCAGATGGGCTTATTGAGCTATGTATTGCAAGACGTGTTTATCCTAAACGTTATCGTCTTGCTGAAGGAATAGATCTTCCGCCCGCGGCATTTCGGGAGGACTGTTCGGCCGTCTGCCCACAATGTCTAAAGGCATCTCCTCATATTCGGCAAGTATGGTCACTCGATTGCTACACCACTTGCCACATCCATGGCGTGCAGCTAATGAGCTCGTGCGCTGCTTGCTATCTCCCTCTAACTTACCATCGACCGGCCCCTCATCTATGTTCCTGTGGGGCTGACTTGTCATGTGCGAAGACTAGCCCAGGCGATATTGCCAGCGCAAAAAAACTGGAACTTTTGGTTGCAAAGCAAAAGGATGAAGAGGTTGCCTTTGCGGCGGAAGTTTTCGGCGCCTGTCGTGAGGCATTTTGTTCTGACGCGGAGCGAAATTCGAGCTCTATCGCGCAATACACTTCGCCTGCAATGGCGGCCAGGGAAATTTTTGTTCTCTGGCTGGCCGAGTATGTAAGAGCCCGGTCAACCACAGAGCATCCACGCTTGTTGCTCGTACCGTTTTTACGTTCCGCAGGCGCTTTGAACAACGCGGCAATCAGCGCATTACGTATGCTCGATGGTTCTCGAATCGCCAATTGTGAAGAAAAGATTTTAGGATACCTTAACCGCCGCGACGCTTGCCACGCATTGGGCGTGAATTCTCACCGCGTTATCGCGAAGCTCGGCTCCCTTGGATTGCTGAGCGACGTTCCTTTCAATGCGGAAGACCGCGGGTTAGTAGTTTCACGTGCCCATGTTCATAGGCTGCTAGTCGATCTATATCGCCCCGAGAGGGATGCCACAGTGCCAGTACGAGCGTTAACCACGCCGCTTGACGAGCTCATAGCAATGGGTTTGAGCTTGCCAGATTCTGTGATCGGATACAGTCTCGTTGCTGGCCTGACCACCTTCCGCCTTCACGATCCTTCAGTTGAGCGCCAGAACAACATACCTTCAGGGTTTATTTCTCTAGCGCAGGCTGCAAAAATTCTCGGTGTTCACAAAGACGTTGTCCGAAGTGCATCCAGACTTGGACACATCAAAGCGATGCCTGGGCGGAGAGGAACTAGTCCACTGATATTTGAACGAAACGAAATTTCTAACTTCGATTCGAGGTTTGTCTTCGCAAGTTCGTATGCGCGTGCGATGGGAATTGAACCGATGAAATTCTCTACAAAGTTATTCGCCGCTGAGGTCAAGCCCGTAGCAGGTCCGACGATCAACGGGCTTTTGATGTACCTCTTCGATCGCAACGATCTCGCCGATGTGCATTTGCGTTTGCTTGCCGCGGGGAAGTCTGTGCCTTTCAATGGAGTGACACAGTTTGTGGACATGGCGAAGCGGCTAAATGCAGCTCGACCATCTATTTCTATATCTGAAATCGGGGAGGAACTGTCAATTCCGCACACCGAGGTTGCCAAGATTGTGCGCGCCGGCTGTTTGGAGCGCGTCGTCGTGCCTGGCCCGGAAGTGCGAGTATGCCAAAAATCATATAACGCATTTAAAGCGAAATTCTTCGATCCGAACATTATTGATATCGCAGTCGCAGCCCAAATTTCGGGTGAGACCTTACCCGAGTTTCGCTCCAGATGGATCGATACGGGGCTGGTGAAGGTGGTTGACCTTGGCCTGAGATGGTGTGTCGCCCAAGACGAATTTATTAGGCTTCAAGCTCTCAGAAGTCAATACATCACCGCAATGGAAGCGGCAGCTCTAAAGCAAAAAGGGCGACATACCCTTCCGAATTTAGAATTTAGGGGGGCAATTTCTTCATTACGTGAAGGCGGACGGCGCAAGATTCGACTGTTCGATCGAAAGGCTGCATTGACCAGTCTTTAGTGGAAGTCTGTATGGTCACGAATAGCTAAACTTATGGGAGCCGTTGCGATCTCACTAGGTAAGAAATTTTTTCATAGATTTCATCGTGAGCGCACCGCCCCATTTTTGATTTATCCTTAGCAATAAAGCAGCATTGGCCTCTGGCGTTATAGATGGGCCAACGATGCGTTCGCTTGACTATGATATTCGTGAAGGTTTCAAGAAAATGAAGGCCACTATACGTATCGTCGACAACATGCTTGTCGCAAGCCTAGCGGATGGAAAAGAATTTGTGGAGGAAGATCCCCTCGTCACCGCAGACCTATTGTGGGCCCATTCTGTACGCGCTGCGGAGGTGACTATGCTGGATTGGCATACCGATCCATGCGCAGCCCCGCTAACTGGGCACAAGGTGGCTATCTATGGTCGACTACGTGAGCTTGAGATGCGGAATCGGTAGCAACTTTGGCATCGACAAGGCGAAGTTCATCAAGATCAAGAAAAGACTAGCTATAAGTGCGTTTGGCGAAATTTTGGGAGGCGCGCCGGCACAGGAATTCTGGCGTTCGATTACACTGGCGTTTTCTTCATGGTAATTTCTGAGATTATTGAACTTCAAATAAAAGCAGATAACGCGTAACTTCGGCAACGTACACCTTTTAGCCCAGAGTGCGGCCAAGCTGTTCTGGGGAATGTTCACCGAGTCGCTTTAAGGAGGAGGGGAGTGCTGCGCCGGGCTTTAAATGTTGCTGGACAGGCAATTTTCTGCCGAGTTAGTGAAACAGTTCAATCAGAGCGTTTTGCGGTACTGCCATAGTTTTCGGGGCACCGAGTCAGGAGAGACAAATGCCTGCGCTTCTTATTTGTGGCGACCCACATGGCCAGTTTGACGGAATTGTCGCGGCGGCACGAGCGGTTCTCCCAGTCGCAGTGCTGCTGTTGGGGGATATGGAGGCCGCGCGGCCCTTGCATGAGGAGCTAAGCGGCTTCCCGCACGCTACGACACTGCTCTGGATCCCCGGCAATCACGACACCGAGGACTGCCGGTTCTACGACAATTTGTTCGGATCGGAGCTTGCTGGCGGCAATATTCATGGTCGCATCGTGACAGTTGCTGGGCTGCGCATTGCCGGTTTGGGCGGCGTGTTTCGGTCTAAGGTGTGGGACGGTAGATCTTTGTCACGTTTTCTCGCACCTGCTGATTATCTGAAGGTATGTGGTAAAGGAAACCGATGGCGCCAAGGCCTGCCAATGCGACATCGCTCCTCGCTTTTCCCTAGTGATTTCCAAACCTTTGCAGGTCTGACGGCTGACGTTCTAATCACTCACGAGGCACCGGATTTGCATGAATACGGCTTCAATCCAATCACCATGCTGGCACAAAATCTCCAGGTCAGCGCAGCCTTTCACGGCCACCATCACCAGGGCCTGGCGTATCCTGGAGACGTATGGCACGGCGTTGCCATGCGACAGATCGTCCTCTATGAATGGGACTGATCGTTGGGACTTGCGGCGATTCAGATATCGGTTCTAGGAGTAAGGATTGGCTCTGCATATGATCGAGCAATCACAATTCTTCTACCCTGATGTTTGATTAAGGAAAAAGTGATCGCTTGCTCATATTTTGGAGGTTTTAAAAAATAATACGTTAAAATATGATCGGTCGATCACATTGAGGCATATATGTCTAGTTCAAATTGTCAGATTGTGACTTCAACAGTTCAGCTTGGCGCAATCGCGCGCGCCGCTCGAAAAAAGCAGGGTCTTACCCAGTTGGACGTAGCTGGACTTGCTGGTAAAAGCAATCGCTTCCTCATTGACTTGGAGCGAGGCAAAGAGACGTTGCAGATGCAGATGGTGATCGATGTGCTGGCCCTCCTTGGACTTGAGCTCGTGATCAAGGAGAAATCGTGAGTTCGAAAGAAGCGTCTGCTAAGCGTATCCCCGACACCCTCTGGGTGCACGGCCCAGACGGGCAGGTTGGTACGCTTCACAATACTGACCCCTTATCGTTTAGCTACAGCGACACGTGGCTGGCCACGCCTGGCTCCGAACCCATCGTGCCCGGGTTGCAATTGGCTCCTGGCCGAGTCCAGACGCCTGCGGTCAGTGCCTTCTTCGAAAACCTTCTCCCAGAAGGGGACCAGCGCAAGGTCATCAGCATGCGGGAAAAGGTCTCAACGGTATTCGGCTTACTCGCGCGTGTCGGAGGGGAGAGCGCCGGAGCCTTCGTGCTCGTGCCTGAAGGCGAGACCTTGCAGCCTCCCGTCTACCAACATCTGACATGGGACCAAGTAGATCTTCTAGTCCACGCTGACGGCGCCCAGTCAGCGGAGCGGGATGAGATCGAGCGCGAGGCAGCAGCCTTGCCTGCTCCTCGCATGTGCCTTTCTGGCGCGCAGTTCAAGCTCCAGCTCTACGTAGACGAGGACGGCAACCCTGCGCGCCCTATGGGCAACGCGCCATCCACGCACATCCTCAAGCCCGACATCCAGCGCAGTGACATCAAGGTGTTTGCATCATCTGTGAACGAAACAATTATCATGCTCGCGGCCGTCAAGTGCGGACTTCAGACCGCGAAGGTGGCCTATCAGCCAAACACGCGCGCGTGTCTCGTCGAGCGATACGATCGGGAGCGGCAGCCTGATGGTTCTCTCAAACGCATCTGGCAGGCCGACTTCTGCCAAATGCTCGCCAAGCCGTCCGATGTCAAATACGAGGCCGAGGGTGGCCCAACGTTCAAGGACTGCTATGACCTGCTGGGTGCTTCAGCGCTCCCTGCAGTCGATCGGCTGCAGCTGCTGCGCTGGCTCTTCTTTAACCTGTGCGCGGGAAACGACGACTCGCACGCGAAGAACCTGTCGATCATCGCGACGTCAAAAGGACTACGTCTCGCGCCGTTCTACGACCTGATGTGCACGCGGGTCTATCCCGGCCTAGCCGCCAAGTTCGCCTTCGAGATCGCCGGCGAGACGGAGCCCGGCAAGATCACCGGAGCGCACGTCCTAGAGCTCGCAGAATCTCTCGGCGTTGCGCCGAGATACATGATGAACCTAGCGCTTAACATGGCTGTCCAGCTGCCGGCAGCGACGTCGGCTGTCGTCGAGCAGCTTCGTCCAATGCTTGGTCCGCAAGAGAAAGTGTTAGGCGAGCGGCTGGTGCAGAAGGTTTCGTCGATTTCAACTCGCTTGGCAAAGCGGATCACCGAGTCAGCATTGTTAAATGGAGAGATTCTCCCGGAGCAGGAATCCGGCGAAACACCTGGTCCATGAGCTAGGCCTACTGGATGGAAACTTTTTGTCAGTGTTCTTGCGCATCTTTGCTGCACCACAAAGGCGCCAGGAACCAAGCGGTCGAGGATATCGAAGAGTTGCTGGATTGATCTGACAACGTGCCGAGCGATGTCTAGCTACACGACGTGCTGGACTGAACGGTGGAGGTCGGCGGCTATTTGCACTCTACCAAATCGAACGCCTTGGGCACAACGACCTCTTTAAATATTGACCGCGCGCTATCGTGTTTGATTTTCAGCGGAGGTGCAATTAAAGCCCTTCGCTGTTCCGCACCAACGAATGCGACACTGTCGGAGTTCGACGTGGAAGCTGTGCAATTGAATGTGGCGTTGAAATCCATGGACAGAGCGATCTGATAGATGTTGCTCCGGCGGATTGCGTCATCGGAAATTTGGTATGAGACAAAGACGGCGAAAGAGGCTAGGTTGAGGGTTAACGTAATGCCGATGAGTACATTCTTGTACCTTGAACGGAAGACGTTGTACGTGTAATAAACAAAGGCGGCGCTGGCGATCAGTACAGCCGGCCAAAAAGACCATGACGCCACCATCATCGCGGTAGCGGCGACTGTCGCATAGGGGAATGCGGACGCATCTAAGTGAAAAATCGCGTTCACCTCATCGCCCGCCTGACCATGGGCGATATAGATGATGAAAGCCACAAATCCGGCCCAGAAAAGCTGCGTAGATTTGAAGCTAAGGAAGTACTTCGCTATAGTCTTCTCGACTACAGTAAAAAATACATAGAGCCCTAAAAACATCGCCGCAAATATCGGAAAAACCATGTATTTTGGAGCGATAAGTTGCATGGACTCCAAGCACATTCCTAAGAAGAGTACTGCCAAGCTAGCAAGAGAAACGAAATTTAAGACGAAATAGAAGTCATCCCCGCCGTTCTTAAAATAGTTGGTAATTCGCAGCGTCGCGCGTTGCCAGCTTTCTTTCAACACACTCCGTCCGCTACGCCTTGCTTGCGAAGGTCGAAGTTCACGCACTCGTCGACTTGCTCGATTCATTCCATTCCTTTGTATGTCGTCTTAAAGCATCAACTTGCGCTCGGCAGCCGATGGTTGCTGACTATGACACCGACCAGCATCCAATGCAAAAATAAATTGCCTAGCGGTTACAAAGTACGCACTTCTTGAGGTGACTTTTCGACTATATTCTGTGCCCAGAGGATTGTCTTGTCACGCTACTAAGGAGCAAAGCTTGGGTTTTTTCACGGATGATGAATTAGGGTCGCTCAAAATTACGAACATGATCCTTCACGTAGTTGGTGGCGGTGAGTTCAATCCGGCTCCGGCCAGGGCTGTGGAGCACGAGCAGTTCTTCCTGGCCCGCATTGGAAACACTGATGTGTCACCCGTCTACAGCTTTGCTGATACGTCCCTGACAAAGGCAGAAGTACAGCGAATTTTTACGAGCGAGATTTCTTTCGAAGACGGTGCGCAAAATTTAGCCCGAGAGTTTTCAAAGCTGCACGTTAAGACCAGCAGTGACGGAGCGCTCTTCATGTTCGAACTGTCGGTCAAGGATAAGAATACAAAACTGTATAGCCTTATCAAGTACGACTATCGCGAAGCCATTGAACAGCCTGATGGGGAACATGGACTGTTGAGACGCATTGTCCATGCGTTTATTGCTGACAAAAAGGCGATACAAAAATCCGCGATCATAAGGGTCAAGGATGGGGTAGCTGAGACCGTGATTTCGACAACCGATAGGATGAAGCAAGCACCGGCCATCGGCGACTACTTCGCGACGTTCCTTGATGCTACAAGGAGCCTTAGCGACGAGGAGCTCAACCAAAAAACCGTTGACCTAGTTCGCAACCTGTTAGGTGAAAACAAGGATCATCTGCCGAACAAGGATGTCGCGCTGGCGTACGGTATCGCCAAAAACGTTTTGCGCGATCGGCAGGAAATAAGTGAAGAAGCTATTATTGATGCTGTCTTGGCAGCTGCGGGAAATCCGCGAGATGAAACTATTCAGGCCCGCCTGCGTACCGTCACCGCGAGGAAGATTCGCGGCGCAAGACTCGATGGACTCGGCTTTAAGCCCAACCCTCGAATCCTGAAGCGCCCTACTCTTCGCAAAGTTAGAACTGTTGAGGGCGTCACGATCACCTACCCTGAACAAGACGGTGCAGTTACCGTACTGAGGAAAAAAACCGATCGTGGCGGGGAGACGATTACGATCGAAACAGAGAAGGTGACGGAGGATTCAGTTGTTGGAAATTAAGCTCGCCGCCGCGATTGACAGGCTAGTGGCCGCCAACGAGGCGTTCGTCGCTGAGACGCCCGAGCGTGTCACGTTGTCTCATCTGGGCCTGCCGTCAGCGAACGAATTGCGAGCTCTGATTTCGCAGGCGGGCTTAATAGCACTTGTTTACGATGGCGCCAACGAAGACTGGTCGAACCGTGATCTTGTGGAGGCGTATGCTCCTTACCGGATAACGTTTGCAAAACCTACAGCCTCTGAGAACGAACTACTCGTTCTTACGAACACGGCATTTTCTGCTTTTCTTAGAAACGAAAACCCAGCAGCGGTTTGGCGCATCGCCTTGCTCGGTGCGTCGATCTTCACTGAAGGACGAACTTACACGAGCTGGGCTGATAAGGCGCCAGCCCCGCTCGCGGTGAAGAAAAAAAGCCCCCGGTCTCTAGTACGCGAGGCCAGCGGTAATCGAATTGTGCCTCCAACTGTGGCGCCTTGGACATTGGTTGACTCCAGTTTCGTCCCTCTATCAGAAGCAGCGGTCCTATGGGCAAACGCCAGCATTGCAGCGTGCCTGCGCTCATTGGCGGACGACATTGATAGTGAGAGCGGCGAGCTGAAGTTCAAAGGTCCGCCACGCCTTACGTTTAAACTACATGATCAGCCGAACAAATACTTCGACGAGCTCGGGTCAGCAGGATTCGCAGCTTTGCACCTGGCGACAGCTTGGGTGTTTGAGAATGAACGTGAAGCGGAAGTTCGCCACATACTTTTTGCTTGCGAAGTTGCGCGGTCAAACGGCGCAGCCGATAACGAGCTGCCTTTGTTCGGTAGGAATCTGATGCCGGCACTCGATGGTGCAAAAATTGCCTATCAAATGTCCATCGCCGAGGTGGGAAAGGACACGCTAAAAAGCTTGGCCGACCTCCGAAAATCCGTAACAGAAGATACCTCGAAGGTCACAGAAGGGACGAGGCAAGTCGCAGCGGCTGTGGCGGGAACGTTAGCGCTAGGATTTGGTCTCATCGCCGCTCGTCTCTCGACATCGACTCCACGCTGGCTTCTCATAACTGTCATGATCATAGTAGTGTTGTACGTTACAGCGATTATTTTTTCAGGATACGACTTCATACGTTTACAACGAAGTATCAGAAAGCAGTGGCAGTCTCGCTTGTATCGCTTCTTACCGCCAGCAGAGTACGAGTTGATGGTCGCGACCCCGATCGCGCACGCGGAGAAGACATTTAAAGTAACAGCATGCGTTGGTGGGCTTGCAGTAGCCTTGCTGGCTGTAGCAATCGTTTTCGATTGGGCAGCTGCCCCCTCAGCAACGGCGTCCACTGGTGCGGCTAACGAGGCGCCTGGCCAAGCCGGGGAAAAGGCTAAGGTACCGGCAGCTGCGAATGCAAACACTTCGCTGCCGATATCCTCCGCTGCCGCGAAGCAGGCAATTCAAAAACAGGCTCCTTCTGCAGCAGCGCAAGAAAGCAATGGAAAGGCACAGGCTAGCCCCGCTGCTGCTAAACCATAGGGGCTGATGCCAGCTGCGGATCATGGCAGTGACTGCGCGGCGTGACTCGGACAAATTACGGTAATAGGAGAGCGAAGGAGGGGAGTGCTTGATTCCATTGGGAGGCTGACAGCGCAAGTTGGCCAGTCATCTAAATGATGGAGTTGGCTATGCGTCACATGAAATCAAGCTGCTCGAGGCGATGACTGCTTTCGCCCCAAAGCGGACGTTGTGGAACAACTTACGCGCCGTTAACCACGCCGAAATTTATCGTTGCGAATGGACTCAACAGCCGTATGAATTAGGGCCAATCTATCTTTGCTCGACGTGAAGGAACGACTCGTTACAAAAAGTTGAGGGTGGCGCAGCAATGAAATTTTGTCGAATGGAGCGCGGAAGGGCTGCTGATCCACACGAATGTACGCTACAAATTGTCCAAGGTATAAGCGGTATGCATTAATGCCCTCCCATTTTTCACGTATTGGATCCATGAGCATATGATGTCCGACTAGGTCATCGTCTTCCCATCGGGACAAGCAGGCTCCGAAACAAGCCGGAATTGGATCATTAGAATCTTGAATCACTTTCGCCGCAGCAGCTTCGAACGGGCCGAGATCCACCCGTGAAAAAAATTCTTGAGATGACACGGACGCGCGCCAGAGTACGGAGATCAAGAATTGCAGTATGAGATTTTGATCGACGTCATCCGCTTGGAACCCCTCTACCTCCGAGCGAGTCTTTACCGCTCTGAAATGGCGATCTGTCTCATTAAGGAAGATTTTCGCGGCGTAGTCATCGAACGCTTGGAATAATTTTTCGCAGTCCTTGCATAGAATCGTCTGGTCGTAGACGCCGTTTCTAGATTTTTTTGGAAAATTCCCGCTAGTGTTTGAAGCTAAAATCGCTGCTTTTTTTTCTTCATGATACGGTTTGTAGAAAGCGGCAGGAATTACATGAGAATTTCCTAACTGCCGTAGTTCACCGCACAACTTACATTTTTTAAATTTGTCGGCTTCCATCAATTTTTTGCTTAGTATAGTTGGCAAGATGTCACTGCAGCACTGAGATCTAAATTTGTAGTCACGGTCCGCTTCTGGCCGTTCTCGGTCGGTCTCGCCAGCTTAGCATGTTGCGGTGCTGATAACATGACGGATTACCAGGCAGGGCAAAAGCCGCTTGGCAGATTCACAAAGGCACGGGGCGGGCATCTGCTCGAAAAATAGGCAATCTGAATAATCTCAACTTATGTGAGATTTTGCTGAGAAATCTCATCTTATGTGAGATTTGATCTCAACTTATGCGAGATTTTCCGAGCTAAGTAATTGATTTAGAGATAAATCGATCTCAGTTTATGTGGGGCCCAACGCTAAATACTAACGCCAAGGCCATTTTCTTATAAAGCCACAATGAATAAAAATTAAATTTTATTCATTGTGGGATCAAAGAGAATTAATCAAATGAAGCAAAATTATTATTATATTTGCTTATTTTATTTCGAATTATGTCGATTGGAGGATTTGAAGAGACAAATCTTTCTTTATCGAATGCCTTAACGAAAAATTCTTTGGCTAATGCCTCAGGTACTAATGCGGTTGAATGCCAAATATGGCGCCATGCATTTAATTCGGAAATTGTCTCTACAACATATACAGGTGCACTCATCGCATTACGTAATCCTTTTGCTGTCGATGTGCCATTTAAAGGTCGCGGTGCTCGCACCTCTTCACCCTCGTCATCCCAACCAATCCAGTGACTATAAAACCCAGTAGCTTTGCCAGGTAAAGAATGGAACTCGTAGTAAGCACAGCTTTGTAGCGGCATCCGGTTACCACATACTTTTCGCATGACCCTTAAAGATACCTTGCCAAATTCATCCTTTGGAAGGCCTGTTAGAGTTTCTTTAAAATGGTAATAACTTTGATATCCGAGTGCAAGTGCACGAAGCTCTAAGGCTTTGCAGTGGCCTAACCGAGAATTGGATTGGTCTTCGCGATACTTGAATGCTTTGAGGACGGTTTTGAGACTAAACATCACATACTCCTAATAGATGGCCGCTGAAAAATTCATTTTCAGTAAGCATGCTGCTTGCTATGTTCGGCAATTAAGATTGTATGTGCAATTAGATTTGCAGGCGATTTTTCCCTTGCAGCAGGGAGGCAGTCGTAAGCCTGGTGAAATTTTACAACAGTTATTGGAGAAAGTGTTTATTTTCTGAATTTTTCTTGAATATGATTTAGTAGACGATCTTTGCCTTGTCATCGTTGTCATTTTTGCTGCCTAAATCAGTTTTTTGACTGTATACCCGCCAGTATCAACCCCACCGACGCATGCCAAGCCGTTTCGCTGGCGGGCCGCCCCGCCAGCGCATAACCGTGCAGGAAATCGACGATCGCATCCTGGCCTCGCAGCCGGTTTTTTTTCGGCAGGACGAGTCCCTCCAGCGCCATCTCGAACAAGCTCGTAAAACGTTCGGCGATATCGGACTGGCTGACCAGTCCACGCGCCATCAGGCGCACAAAGTATGGCGTGGCGCTGATCAGTCCCAGGTAGAGCGCACACAAGGCCAGCAAGCGCCGTGGTGGCATCTGGCGCGCTGTAAATGGCGGCTGCTGCGGGTCGAGTCCGGCAAAGCGCTGGAGCATCAGGGCCTGTAATAATTCTTCTTTCCCCGCGTAGTAGTGATACAGGGCCATGGCGTCCACGCCCAGGTTGTGCGCCAGCGCGCGCATGGAGAATGCTTCGCCTTTTTCTTCCAACAGGGGCAGGGCGGCTTGCAGGATGGTGTCGCTATCCAGGGTGGGGGCGATGCGGCGTGGGCGTCCGGCACGGCGTACGGGCTTTTCTTCGGCTTGAAGTTTTTTCATTTTCATGGGCATAATTCTACACTGTAGAATTAATGGATGGAGATCTCATGCAGCAAGCACACGTCAGCGTTTTTCTGGGTATCAGTATCGATGGCTGTATCGCTGGCGAGGAGGGCGACCTGTCCTGGCTGGCCGAGTTGGCGCCTGACTCGCCGGAAGCCACGGGTTATACAGCGCTGATGGAGCAGGTCGATACCTTGCTGATCGGCCGCACCACGTATGACGCGGTGCTGGGTTTTGAACCGTGGCCGTATGCGGGCAAGCGGGTGGTGGTGCTCAGTCATCGCGACTTTACATCGCGCCATGGCGAACAGCGTTGCGAGGGCAGTGTGACGGCGGTGCTGGCGCAGCTGGCCGAGGAAGGCTGCCGCCATGTGTATCTCGATGGCGGCGCCGTGATCCGCGCGGGGCTGCGTGAAGGCGTGGTCGACAGCCTGACCTTGTCGATGCTGCCCGTGGTGCTGGGCAAAGGCGTGCGCCTGTTCGATGGCGAGCTGCCGCGCAGCGACTGGCAATTGGCAGAAACGCGTTGCCTGCCCAGCGGCGTGGTGCAACTACGCTACGGCAGGTCAAATAGCAAGTTATAGACGACTGGTCTAATTGTGCTAGAATAGATTCCATGAAAGCTCAACAGACCGCTCAGTATACCGACATACGCCAGCATATCCTCGATACGGGGAAGGCCATCATCACGCGCAAAGGCTTTGCCGGCGTGGGGCTGAACGAGATATTGACGGCCGCCGATGTGCCCAAAGGTTCGTTTTATCATTACTTTAAGTCCAAGGAATTGTTTGGCGAAGCCATGCTGTCCGATTACGTGACGCGCTATCTGGCTGAGATGGATAAGGTGCTGAGCCAGCCTGGCCAGAGCGCGGTCCAGTCGCTGATGGATTACTGGGCCAACTGGAGCAGTTATGAGCCGGATGGCAGCACGTGTGACTGCCGCTGCCTGGTCGTGAAACTCAGTAGTGAAGTGGCGGACATGTCGGAAGCCATGCGCGTCACCCTGCTGGGTGGCACCAACCGTATCGTCGCCAGGCTGGCTGTGAGTATCGGGCAGGCGCAGGCTGACGGTTCCCTGTCCGCGCTTGCCGATCCGGCCCATACGGCGCTGACCCTGTACCAGCTGTGGCTGGGCGCGGCCATGCTGACCAAGCTGCGGCGCGACGCCAGCGCCTTACAGGCGGCCTGGCAAGCAACCTTGGGCATATTGCAATTACCGGCAGATAGCGTGGCGGCGCGCTGAGCAGGCGCACAGACACATGCGGATGATCAACATCCGCTTTTTTTGAATGATTCATTAGACGACCAGTCTAATAATATGGAGCAAGAGCATGAAGAATTTCGAATTTCACAATCCGACCAAAATCGTTTTCGGTAGCGATACCATCGCCAAACTGTCTGCCCTGGTGCCCGAGAGCGCGCGCGTGCTGATACTGTACGGTGGCGCCAGTGCGGAAAAGACGGGCACCCTGGCGGAAGTGCGTACCGCCCTGGGCCAGCGCAGCGTGCAGGAATTTGGCGGCATCGAGCCTAATCCCAGCTATGAAACGCTGATGCGCGCGGTGGAACAGGTGCGCAGTGAAAAGCTGGACTTCCTGCTGGCGGTC
>Ga0105854_1000135_pt1 | contig 39918 bp, 41 predicted proteins | sample OrgsoiDNA_201058_FD_89679 | JGI IMG/M metagenome (GOLD analysis project Ga0105854, IMG submission 89679) | Permafrost soil microbial communities from the Arctic, to analyse light accelerated degradation of dissolved organic matter (DOM) -... | ecosystem: Environmental > Terrestrial > Soil >... | reverse complement strand
GAAGTCTGAGTTTTTTTACCTCAATCGTTTTGAAAGCGTAGAGGAACTCGATGAGAGGCTGGACGAGTACATCCGTTACTACAATCATGACCGAATCAAATCGAAGCTCGGTGGATTGAGTCCGGTGGAGTTCAGGACTCAATCTGTGGGTATATGGCAATAAACTGTCCAACATTTTGGGGTCAGTTCAGATTGCAGCCAACCGAATCGCTATTACGGCTTCCAGACATCCACATCCTTGGCATCCACTGCCTTGGGCAGCAAGCCGGCCGCGAAAAAGGCATCTGCGATTTTCTGCTGGTCACCCAGTTTTTCCAGGCTGACCGGTTGCACGTCATAACTGCGGTGCGCGTTCGCGGCCACGACGGTCTCGACATCGAGGTTGCCCCATAGCGGGCCTAACAACTTCGCTGCATCGACAGGGTTGGCTTTGATCCAGTGACCGGACTTTTGCAACTGACCATAGACCAGCTTCAACACGTCAGGATGGGCCTTGGCGTAACTCGTGCTGGTCAGGTAATAGCGTTTGTAGCTGGCCAGGCCCGTGCCGTCAGCGAGGGTGCGGGTCGGCAACTGGCGTTGCACGCTGGTGAGGAAGGGTTCCCAGGTCACCCAGGCATCGACCTTGTTGTTCTCGAAGGCCGCGCGGCCGTCAGCAGGCGACAGGTACGCCGGCTGGATATCGGCAAACTTCAAACCTGCCTTTTCCAATGCAGCGATCAGCAGGTAGTGGGTGCCTGCTGCCTTGGTGACGGCAATTTTCTTGCCCTTCAAATCTGACAGTTGCTGGATCGGCGAGTCTGCCCGCACGACGATGGCCTGTGCGGTGGGGGATGGGGTTTCTTCAGCGAAGTAAGTCAGCTTGGCCTGCGCGGCCTGGGCGAAGATCGGCACGGTGTCTGCCACGTCGGCACTGATATCGACATTGCCGATGTTCAGCGCCTCCAGCAGCGGCAGGCCGCTCGGAAACTCATGCCAGGTCACATCGATGTGCGCTTGCGCCAGAGCCTTGTCCAGCGTGCCCTGGGTTTTCAGCAGGGTGATGAGGGTCGAGGATTTCTGGTAACCGATGCGCAAGGTTTCGTTGGCTTGAACCGGGAGCATCAATGACCACGCCAGTGCCATCACAACACCGGCGATCAAGGGACGTTTCACTTTTTTCCTGAAGCAGTGGCGGTTGTTGAACATGGCACGCTCGTCGTTATTAGAAGGAATACAGATGTCTGCCAAAGAGCATATGGTTCTAAGAATATTTATTTAAATATTCTTTGAGCATTAGCTTATGCAGCTGAATTCACTGCTTCATTGAGCCCTATTCAACCCAGGGTGATTTATCATCACCGCCGTTACATTCTGTTCAGATAACCGCGAGTATGTATGTCCCACGTTGATAACACAGTGCTGGATCAATCCCTGGCTGAAGAGGGAGATGCAGTGCAAAGCAGCGGCGCCCGCCAGCGCCTGGCCCTTCTGGCCCTGGGTATGGGCGGGTTTGCCATCGGTACGGGCGAGTTCGTGATCATGGGGTTGTTGCCGGATGCGGCAAAAGATTTCTCGGTGTCCATCCCGGACGCCGGCCATTTGATCAGCCTTTATGCCCTGGGCGTGGTGATGGGTGCGCCTTTGCTGGCCGTCGTCGGCGCCCGATGGGCACGTCGCAATTTTCTGATCGGGCTGATGGCGGTTTTTGCCCTGGGCAACTTCGCCAGTGTGCTGGCGCCGTCCTACCACTCGATGCTGGTGGCGCGTCTGCTGACCGGCTTTCCCCACGGTACCTACTTTGGCGTGGCCTCACTGGTGGCGGCGGGGCTGGTGCCCAGGGGGCGTCGAACCCAGGCCGTGGCGATGGTGATGATGGGGTTGACCCTGGCCACCTTGCTTGGCGTGCCGGCAGCCGCCGCCATCGGGCAATGGCTGGGCTGGCGAATCGCGTTCTTCATTGTCGGGCTGATTGCGCTGTTGGCGGCGCTGATGGTCTGGCGCCTCGTGCCGTTTACACCTGGCAATCGCTCGGCCAGCCCGCTGGTGGAACTGTCCGCGCTCAATAACCCGCAGGTGTGGCTGACACTGCTGATTGGTGCTGTCGGGTTTGGTGGTCTGTTCTCGGTGTTCAGCTACATCAAGCCGACCATGATCGAGCTGACCCATTTGCCCGAAGCCGTGGTGCCTATCGTTCTGGCATTGTTCGGCGCGGGGATGGTGGTGGGCAACCTGGTGGGCTCCAGACTGGCCGACCGTGCGCTATTGCCTACCATTGGTGGCCTGCTGGTCTGGGCAATTGCGGTGCTTTCACTCTTCGTGTTCACGGCCAGCAATCCGTGGCTGGCACCCATCAACGTGCTGCTGGTGGGGACCCTGGTTGCACTCGGTCCTTGCCTGCAAACCCGTCTGATGGATGTGGCCGGTGAGGCCCAGACACTGGCGGCCGCGTTGAACCATTCGGCATTCAATGCCGCCAACGCCTTGGGTGCGTGGCTGGGCGGGGTGACCATTTCTGCCGGCATGGGCTGGGCATCGACCGGTTGGGTAGGCGCGTTGCTCGCGCTGGGCGGTCTGGCTATTTTCGCGCTGTCGATGATAGGGCAGCGATCACGTTCCGCTCGGCGCGTGACGGGGTAAGGGTGGCTTGCAGAGGCGTCCGGATTTTTTGCCGTGACGCCTTTCAGGTGTAAACTCGCCGCTCGCGCACAAGCGCATTCAGGCCAGAGAATATGACACAGATTTCCGAACGCCTTTTGGTCCAGGCTCATCTCGATTCCCGGCACAAGCCACTGAGTGTCGATGAGCAGGCGCATTACCGCGCCGCCATCGCCGCCGAGCTCAAGGCTCAGGATGCGGTTATCGTTGCCCATTACTACTGCGACCCGGTAATCCAGGCGCTGGCCGAGGAGACTGGTGGTTGCGTGGCTGACTCGCTGGAGATGGCACGCTTCGGCAACAGCCATTCAGCCAGTACCGTGCTGGTGGCAGGCGTGAAGTTCATGGGCGAGACGGCCAAGATACTTAACCCGGAAAAGCGTATTCTGATGCCGACCCTGGAGGCGACCTGTTCCCTGGACCTGGGTTGCCCCGTGGATGAGTTCTCAGCGTTTTGCGATCAGCATCCCGACCGTACCGTAGTGGTTTATGCCAACACGTCGGCGGCGGTGAAGGCCCGTGCCGACTGGGTGGTGACCTCCAGTTGTGCGCTGGAGATCGTCGAAACCCTGATGGACAACGGCGAGAAAATCATCTGGGCACCGGACAAGCACCTGGGACGTTACATCCAGCGTGAGACTGGTGCCGACATGCTGCTGTGGGACGGTGCCTGCATCGTTCACGAGGAGTTCAAGTCCCGGCAGTTGGAAGACATGAAGGCGTTGTACCCGGACGCTGCGATCCTGGTTCACCCTGAATCGCCGGAGTCGGTAATTGACCTTGCTGACGCCGTGGGTTCGACCAGCCAGTTGATCGCGGCTGCCCAGCGGATGCCGAACAAGACGTTCATCGTGGCCACCGACCGGGGCATCTTCTACAAGATGCAGCAATTGTGTCCGGACAAGATCTTTATCGAAGCCCCCACCGCTGGCAACGGCGCAGCTTGCCGCAGTTGCGCCCACTGTCCGTGGATGGCGATGAATACCCTTGAGTTGACCTTGCGGTGCCTGCGTGAAGGCAGCAACGAGATATTCGTGGACCCGGCGCTTATCCCCCGGGCGATCCGGCCATTGCAGCGTATGCTGGACTTCACCCAGGCGGCGCGGTTGAAACTGGCGGGTAATGCCTGATCAATGATCGTTCCCACGCTTTGTGTCTGCTTCAACCAGACCCAGTGTGGGCGATTCCGTTGGAGCGAGGCTTGCCCGCGAACGCGGTGTATCAGGCACTGACCATGTTTCAGGACTGACGCCTTCGCGAGCAAGCTCGGCTCCCACAGGTTTTGGCATCAGCCGCAAACGTGGTGCTGAACCACAACCCATGGGGATTTTGAGTACCCTCCCTTAATTCATCATTTCCTTGATCAAACGCTGCTGTTCGGTGAATTCCTGCTGGCGGGCATCGATGCGTGAGGCCAGCTGGAAGTTGTTGTTGGCCTTGCGCTTGGCGAAGTCCAGTTGCTGGATGGCCTGGCGGTAGTCACCGATCAGGGCGAAGTACTCGGCACGCGCCTGATGCAGGCCGATGGTGTTGCCGTTCAGCCCACGGGTTTCAGCGACCAGATACCAGATGTCCGGGTCCGCAGGGCGGCTTTTCAGCAGGCCATTGAGCGCCTTTTCGGCGTCGGCGTTGCGATTCTGCTTGAGCAGTACATCGACCCGCGCCTGGTTCAACGGGTAGTTGTCCGGGTACAGCGCGATCATCTTGTCGACCCGTTGTTGCGCGTCGGGCAAGCGATTGCTGGCTTCGTCCAGGTCAACCTGCGCCAGGTTGTAGGTGATATTGGTCGGGTCCTTGGCCAGCAGCGGCTTGAGTTCATTGCGGGCGTCGTCCAGTTGGCCGCCTTTGATCAACGCAATGGCAAGACCGTAATGCGCGGCATCAATTTTCGGGTTTTCGGCAATCTGCGCCCGGAAGCGCTTGGCGGCAATACCCGGTGTCTCTTCATAAAACAGCGCCACACGTGCGCGCATCAGTTGGTAGAGCGGGCTGTCTTCCTTGCCGCCGGTCTTGTTCTGCTCGGCGCGGTTGCGGGTGTCGGCAATCCGGGACTCGGTCACCGGGTGAGTCAGCAGGAATTCAGGTGGCTTGGCGTCGAAACGGAACTGACGCGCCAGACGTTCGAACATGTTGGGCATGTTGCGCGGGTCGTAGCCGGCTTTTTCCAGGTTGAGAATGCCGATGCGGTCGGCCTCTTGTTCGTTTTGCCGTGAGAAAGTCAGTTGCTGCTGGATGGCAGCGGCCTGAGAGCCCGCAATGGTGGCGATACCCGCGTCACCGGCACCTGCCGCCGCCATGACGATACCGGCCAGCATGGCGGCCAGCACCGGAACCTGCATGCGCTTCTGGGCTTCGATGCCACGGGCGAAGTGGCGCTGGGACAAGTGGGCCAGTTCGTGGGCGAGTACGGCAACGAACTCGCCCTCGGTCTGGGCATTGAGGAACAGCCCACCGTTGACCCCGACAATCCCGCCGGGGGCCGCGAAGGCGTTCAGCTCCGAGCTGTTGATCAGAATGAATTCAAGACGGTGATCCTGCACCTGGCTGGTTTCGGCCAGGCGATAGACCGTGGTCTCAACGTAGTCCTTGAGCAGGGGATCTGACAGCTGAGGCACCTGGCTGCGCAGTTGGCCCAGCCATGCGCGCCCCAGTTGATGTTCCTGCTGCGGAGAAACGATCGCCGAACTGGCGTCGCCGAGCGACGGCAAATCGTCCGCCAGACTCGGAACGGCGAGCAGGCAGGCGAGCGTCAGCAGGGTAGGGCGCAGAAAATTCATGCGTAGAGCTCTTGTTTGAAGAACCCTTACTGTAGCTGGCTCAATGGCTTGCTGACCAGAGTGGGGTATTCTTGCAGCCCTGCCTGAAAAATTTGCCATGCTGATGGGTGACAATGTTGCAATTGGATGTGCCTGCCTGGAGAGAAACGATGTCTGACGCTGTAGAGCACACCGAAACCGGCTTTGATGTCGAACTGGACGCCACCGGCCTGAACTGCCCGTTGCCGTTGCTCAAGGCCAAACTTGAGCTCAACCGCATGACCAGTGGCACGGTGCTCAAGGTCATCGCGACGGATGCAGGTTCCCAGCGTGATTTCCGAACCTTTGCCAAACTTGCTGGCCATACGCTACTGCGCGAAGAAGACGAAAGCGGTGTTTACCGTTACTGGCTGCGCAAGGCCTGATCCCAAATACGGCTAACCAACCTTTCTGCTTCAAGGATTTTTGATGTTCAAGGTGCTTCGCGACTGGATACAGCGCTACTTCTCCGATGAAGAGGCCGTGGTGCTGGCGGTATTGCTGTTTCTGGCGTTTACGGTTGTTCTGACCCTGGGCGGCATGCTTGCCCCGGTGCTGGCGGGGTTGGTGCTGGCGTTTCTGATGCAGGGCGTCGTCAGCCTGCTGGAGCGGCTGCGCATGCCGGAGCTGGCTGCGGTGGGGCTGGTATTTGCGCTGTTCATGGGCGCGTTGCTTGTGTTTCTGCTGGTCCTGGTGCCGCTGCTCTGGCATCAACTGATTACCTTGTTCAACGAGTTGCCGGGCATGCTCGCCAAGTGGCAATCGCTGCTGTTGCTGCTGCCCGAGCGTTATCCGCATCTGGTGTCGGACGAACAGGTACTGCAGGCCATCGAAGTGGCCCGTGGCGAAATCGGCAAGTTCGGGCAACTGGCGCTGACATTCTCTCTGTCGAGCCTGCCGTTGCTGGTCAACATCATGATCTATCTGGTGCTGGTGCCGATTCTGGTGTTTTTCTTCCTCAAGGACCGCAACATGATCAGCCGCTGGGCCCGGGGTTACCTGCCCCGCGAGCGAGCGCTGATTACCCGCGTCGCCCAGGAAATGAACCGCCAGATTGCCAACTACATTCGCGGCAAGGCCATTGAAGTCGTTATCTGTGGCGGGGTGACCTACGTTGCGTTCGCCGCCATGGGGCTCAACTACGCTGCGCTGCTGGCGATGCTGGTGGGCGTATCGGTGGTGGTGCCATACGTGGGCGCGGTGGTGGTGACGGTGCCGGTGGCCCTGATCGCCTTGTTCCAGTGGGGCTGGAGCGACCAGTTCATCTATCTGATGGCGGTTCATGGCTTGATTCAGGCGCTGGACGGCAACGTGCTGGTGCCGCTGCTGTTCTCCGAGGCCGTCAACCTACACCCGGTGGCGATCATCTGCGCGGTGTTGTTGTTCGGAGGGTTGTGGGGTTTCTGGGGGATCTTCTTTGCGATCCCGCTGGCGACGCTGTTCAAGGCCGTGCTGGATGCCTGGCCTCGCAATGAACCGTCGGTGGCGCCGTTGTTGTAAGGCGCCAGAGCCCAACCGCTCTGTAGGAGCCAACTTGTTGGCGAAAGGTTCGGCGCGGTGTGTCAGGCCCGACGCCTCGCGAATGAATTCGCTCCTACAGAGAGACGCGCTATCAAGCCTTGTTAAGCGCCTGCGCCTGTTCAAGCACCGCCGCCACATGGCCTGGCACTTTCACGCCGCGCCATTCCTGACGCAGGACACCGTTCTTGTCGATCAGGAAGGTGCTGCGATCAACGCCCAGGTATTCCTTGCCGTAGAGCTTCTTGAGCTTGATCACGTCGAACAGCTGGCACAGGGCTTCGTCCTTGTCCGAAATCAGCTCGAACGGGAATTCCTGCTTGGCTTTGAAGTTCTCGTGGGACTTGAGGCTGTCGCGAGACACGCCGAACACCAGAGTGTTGGCTGCCTGGAACGCCGCATGCTGGTCACGGAAGCCCTGCCCCTGAGTGGTGCAACCCGGTGTGCTGTCCTTGGGATAGAAATAAACCACCACTTGCTGGCCCTTGAGCCCGGACAGGTTGACGACCTGACCGGTGGTGGCCTGTGCCTGAAAGTCAGGAACCGGTTTGTCGAGTTCTACAGCCATGACTACTTCCTTACATGGGGGCCTGTGGGCGCCACGGTTCGATCAGCGCGTCGAGGTTCAGTGCGTCGGCGAAATCAAGGAACTGATCGCGCAGCCAACTGATCTGGACGCCGGCCGGCAGCGTGACGGTAAAGGTGGCGTTGAGCATGGTGCCGCCGGTCTGCGGCGCCTGATACGTATCGCAGATCAGGTTTTCCAGTTCGACGTTGTGGTCGATGAAGAACTGGCATAGCTCATTGATGATGTCCGGGCGGTAGGCCGAGCTGACATAGGCCACATAAGGCAGCGCTTCAGGGCGGCTTTCGAGGGTGGCACTGCGCACGACGCTGATCGTGAACGCATGCTTCTTCGACAGGCCCGGCAGGCCGCTCTCAAGGCGTGCCAGCGCATCCCAACTGCCCGATACCTGCAGGATCAGCGCGCTGTACTCGCCATGACGCGTCAGGCGTGAACTGACAACCGAGCAACGGTTTTCATGACTGGCGCGGCACAGGACGTTGGTCAGCTCCATTGGGTTTGCGCCAAGGGCACTGATGACAAGGAATTGTTCGCGAACTGTGGGGGTGGACGACATGCAGCATTCCTAAACGATGAGCGGTCGGTACATTCATTGGCTTGCACGGCCGATTCAGCGATCAAGAGTGCGAAACATAGACCCGGGCCCCGGTGTTGTCTGCCTGCACGCGGTGACCATGGCAGGTGAAAACAGCTCAGGGGTGGGGGTTCTGGCAGCAAAATCGACCGATTGAACGAGGTGTGCAGATGACCAGTACCGATCAAAGAACGAAGGGTAGCGAAAACCATCGCTCAGGGGAATGCTCATAGCACGGTACTTTGCTTGTGCAAGGCTGATGGCGCCAGTACCATTACGGCTCTCTTTTTCCGGCAGGAGCGGTTGCATGATTGCGGGCAGTATGGTGGCACTGGTCACACCCATGGATGCACAGGGTCGTCTCGACTGGGACAGCCTGAGCAAACTGGTGGACTTCCACTTGCAAGAGGGCACCAACGCCATTGTTGCCGTCGGCACTACAGGTGAGTCGGCCACGCTCGACGTGAACGAACACATCGAAGTCATTCGTCGTGTGGTCGCTCAGGTTGCAGGGCGTATCCCGGTCATCGCGGGCACGGGCGCCAATTCGACGCGCGAAGCGATCGAACTGACGAACAACGCCAAGAGCGCTGGCGCGGACGCATGTCTGCTGGTCACGCCTTACTACAACAAGCCGACGCAGGAAGGGCTGTATCAGCACTTCAAGGCCATCGCCGAAGCCGTGGACATTCCGCAGATCCTCTACAACGTGCCAGGCCGTACGGCTTGCGACATGCTGGCAGATACCGTCGTGCGCCTGTCCAGGGTGCCGAACATCATCGCCATCAAGGAAGCAACCGGTGACCTGCAGCGCGCCAAGGACATCCTGGCAGGCGTGAGCAGCGATTTCCTGGTGTATTCCGGTGATGATGCAACGGCCGTCGAACTGATTCTGCTGGGCGGCAAGGGCAATATTTCCGTGACCGCGAACGTCGCGCCACGCGCCATGAGCGACCTGTGCGCTGCTGCGATCCGTGGCGATGCCGTCACGGCCCGTGCCATCCACGAAAAACTGATGCCGCTGAACAAGACCCTGTTCATCGAATCCAACCCCATCCCCGTGAAATGGGCTTTGCATGAAATGGGCTTGATGCCGGACGGTATCCGTCTGCCGCTCACCTGGCTCAGCGAATCCTGCCACGAACCGCTGCGGCAGGCCCTGCGCCAGTCCGGCGTATTGGTTTAATTGAGGAAGTATTACGCAATGAAGCGACTGGCCGGACTTTCCGCACTTGCCTTGATTATCTCCAGCACCAGCGGTTGCGGTTGGATCTGGGGCCCTGATGGCTACTTCCGTGACCGCTGCAGCGATTACCTGCAATCCCGGCAGGTAGCACCGATGCAATTGCCTGCTGGCGTCCAGGAAGGCAAGCGCCTTGACCCACTGCTGCCGATCCCGCGCAACGTGGCCGATGAAACCATCAAGGGCGAATACGTTGTACCTCGTCCTCAGCCACTGTCGGTGGTTGCCGAAGCGAGCGATTTCAGCCTGCAGAAAAACGGTGATGCCCACTGGATCCTGGCTCAGCGTCCTCCTGCTGAAGTCTGGCCGGTGGCTCACCAGTACTTCCAGGACAACGGTTTCCGTGTCGCTGTCGATCGCCCGCAGACCGGTGAGTTCAGCACTACCTGGCAGCGTCTGGACGAGCTTTCCGCGTCCGTCGCCAAGCGTCTGACTGCAAGCGGTGTTGCCGCCGATGCCGAAACTCGCGTGCGTGTGCGCATCGAGCCAGGTGTGCAGCGCAATACCAGTGAAGTCTATGTCGTCAGCGTCGGGCGTCCTGCCGGTAGCACGGCTGACGTCGATTTCCCTGCGCGTACCACCAACCTGGGCCTGGACTCCGAGCTGACTGACGACATGTTGGCCAGCATGAGCCGCAGCGCCGCCAAGGGCGGTTCGGTATCCCTGGTTGCAGCCCGTGACTACGACACCCCCAGCCGCGTAGCCCTGACCGAAGACGGCAGCGGCAACCCGGTGCTCAACGTGGGTGACGACCTGGACCGTGCATGGTCCAGCGTTGGTCGTGCGTTGAACCAGGGTGACTGGCGCGTCGAGGACATCAACCGCAGCACCGGCCTGTACTACATCAACCTGGCGGAGAAGGCGAGCAAGCCTGAAAACGAGCCGGGCTTCTTCAGTCGCCTGTTTGGCAGTGCGCCAACCAAGGAACAAATCGAAGCCCGTGCCGAGCGTTATCAAGTCCGTCTGGTGAAGGTGGGTGACAACGTGCAGGTTACTGTCGAGAAGAACATCAACACCGTCGCGCCTGCTGACATCGCTCGCCGCGTACTGGGTGTCATTCAAGACAACCTCGGTTAAGTGCGTTTCGCGGTTCTGGGAAGCGGTAGCCGAGGGAATGGCACACTGGTCGCGAGCAACGACACCTACGTGCTGGTCGATTGCGGTTTCTACCTGCGGGAAACCGAGCGTCGGCTGGCACGGCTGGGTGTCAGCGCGCATCAGCTAAGCGCCATTCTGGTCACCCACGAGCATGCCGATCATGTGCATGGCGTGGGGTTGCTGTCCCGGCGTTACAATCTGCCGGTCTATCTGAGCAGCGGGACATTGCGCGGGATGCGCAAGCCGGTGGAGGCTGCCGGTTACCTGACAGGTGGGCAGGGGTTGCAACTGGGAGCGCTGAACATCGATGTGGTGTCGGTCTACCATGATGCACTCGAGCCAACGCAATTCGTATTCAACGATGGCAGGCGCCGTTTTGGCGTGTTGACCGATCTCGGTTCATATTGCCCGGCGATACTGCAGAGCTATCAGGGCCTGGATGCGCTGATGATCGAGGCAAACCATTGCCGCGACATGCTTGCCCGAGGCCATTACCCATCCTTTCTCAAGCAGCGGGTGGGTGGCGAAATGGGACATTTGAACAACCATCAGGCCGCAAGCCTGGTGAGCGAGCTGGGATGGCAGGGGCTGCAGCATCTGGTCCTGGCCCACCTGAGCAGCAAGAACAACCTGCCGCATCTGGCCCGGCAATGTTTCGTCGACACCCTCGGGTGCGATCCGGACTGGTTACAATTGGCCGATCAAGATTCAGGGCTCGACTGGCGTGAAATCGCCTAGCGTCCCAAACAGGGCGCCTGGCCCAACTACTTAGCAAGCGGAGCCCATCATGGAAAAACGTGAAGAACTCTACCGCGGCAAAGCGAAATCGGTTTACACCACCGATGACGCAGACCGCTTGATCCTGCTGTTTCGCAACGACACCTCGGCGTTCGACGGCAAGCGCATCGAACAGCTGGACCGCAAAGGCATGGTGAACAACAAGTTCAACGCCTTCATCATGCAGAAGCTCGAAGAAGCGGGTATTCCGACCCAGTTCGACAAGCTGCTGGGCGACAACGAATGCCTGGTCAAGAAGCTCGACATGATCCCGGTCGAATGCGTTGTGCGTAACTACGCTGCCGGCAGCCTGGTCAAGCGCCTCGGCATTGAAGAAGGCATCAAGCTCAACCCGCATACCTTCGAACTGTTCCTCAAGAACGACGCCATGGGCGACCCGTTCATCAACGAATCCCACGTCGTGGCGTTCGGTTGGGGCACGGCCGAGCAACTGGTTCGCATGAAAGAACTGTCGCTCAAGGTCAATGACGTCCTCAACAAGCTTTTCGACGACGCCGGCCTGCTGCTGGTGGACTTCAAGCTCGAGTTCGGCGTATTCCACGGCCAGATCGTCCTGGGCGACGAATTCAGCCCGGACGGCTGCCGCCTATGGGACAAGGAAACCCGTAAAAAGATGGACAAGGACCGCTTCCGCCAGGGTCTGGGTGATGTCATCGAAGCTTACGAAGAAGTAGCGAACCGCCTTGGCGTACCGCTCTAATTCGGCAAAATGACGCAAGCGCTTGATAGCACGCAAAAAAATTCAGAATAAACGCTTCGCCTTCTGCGTTTGAGCTGTTATGATGCGCGCCGTTGGAGAGATGCCAGAGTGGCCGAATGGGACGGATTCGAAATCCGTTGTACTGGTGACAGTACCTAGGGTTCAAATCCCTATCTCTCCGCCATTATTGACTGAAAAAGCCCCGTTTTACGGGGCTTTTTCGTATCTGCCCTTTTCTATCCCCCCATTTATCCCCCCACGCCGTTGTTGCATGAAAACCTCCCCGCAGCTGCAAGGCACTGACCGCCGCAACTCGCTAGCCTGTAGGGCTGACGGTGTGACGGTGTGGCGATTGCCGGTTGCCCGCCACTTCCTGGGCCTCCAATGCGCTAAGGCTCCTAGGCAGAGCTTAACTCAAAGGCAAATCGTTGCAGGTGTATGGCGCCAATGCGTCCCTGTAAGCCTTGGAGGCCGCCACAATCATTTTCTCGCGTGAGGTAAGTGGACGCCGATAGCTTCAGACGCGTTGGGGTGTGCTAGCCGAGGGGCAGCGTGCCCTAATTTTTTTGGTTTGGCGCTCGGTAGAGGGTGGAGAGTACGTTCAGTCCGTTCGTTTCAGCACTGGCTTATACCCAGCTGGCTATTGCAAATCGATGGTCTTGAGTTTATGTACCTGCTTCATGTGCCCTCTCAGGCGAACTTGCTGGACACTCCGAGCTGCCTCTGTCGCCTTCCGGCGAATGTTCTACTCTCAGCATGGGGCAGGGATTGTCCCGGCCATTCGTCATGGAGGTATTGAGATGTTTTATCTGGATTGTCCCAGATCCGATGGCATTAAACCAAGCCTGCATGAGCAGGTCATCTGTTGGAGCAGGAAGTGGGTAATAATGGGGGAGTTTGTCGCCTGCAGTGAGTGTCTCGGATTTCAGTCTGTCGAGCACTCTGGCCAGCCGTTCCTCCATATGGTCGAGTGTAGTTTGAGGGCGGGAGAGTCGTCGTACCCCTGGGCGTTGTTGAACGAAGTACTCAATAAGGTTTTAGTACCTTTTAATAGTCGTCAGCGGCAATAATTGCTCGGCGGGTCTCCATCAGTATTGTGGCCCGTCGAGTATTACCAAGCTGCATATTTGGCTGCTCCATGGTTATCGACTGTCGATGTGTCCTGGCTTTTTACGATCTGTTTAATCTGGAGTTTATCATTAGTCCAAGTAGGTTGATTTTTTGTTGGGGTAAGAGAGGTGGTAGATATTCCAAAATAGGTTTGATAGCCGAGTCTATTTCAGTCATTGATCCTGGTATGCGAGAAAAGGGCCTAATTCTGATAGTTATAAGGTGAAGCCAGGTACAGCTTGCCGGCTGTAAGTTGCAATAGCGATGCAAGCGGTGTGATGGTGAGTTGCTCTGTTGGGATTTTGATGCGATTAGTGTCTTTCAAAGGGCTTCTGTTATTAAAAGATTGGGCGTGGCGCTAGTTAAGTGTAATCAATTCGCCGATCAATGCTGTTGTGTAATGGTGTAGGCTGCGAGTTGCTTGCCCGCAGCTTGCTTATGATCAGTGATTAGCGGGCGATAGGGTTTCTGTGATTATATGTTGTGTTATTTTTTGGGCGCTAATCGAGGTGTTCGGCGGGTTCTTAAAGTTTCAGATTTGTTTTTCTTCCTCATGGCAATTTCTAGAAAGCTTTCGGGAAGAAGAATGATTTCACCTCCGAGCACGGCTTTTATCTCTTCGACGGTTTGTCTGCGTAATGTATTTATGTCTTTCTGTTGTTTTCTAGTAGTTTTTTCCGTCGATAAAGAAATATCTGCTAGCAAGATTTTATTTTGACAGAGCAAGTCTATGGCTAGCTCTAGATAGGCCATTAATTCGTCTTGTCGACGTTTGGTAGTGCTTTTTAGTTTTTTTATCTCTGCTACGTGTTGTTCTTTTGTTTTTTTAATAAGGTTTTTGTCTGCTTTCGTTGTCGTGCGCGGCAGTGGGCTATCGGTAAATGAATTGCTGATGAGCATTTTAAGCATATCGGTTTTATTGGTGCTGTTCATCCTGGCCAGCTTTGCTAGCTCTTTTTCCGTATCGGCCTCAAGCTTGAAGGTATAAGCCTTCCGCTCGCCATCGAGTGCTCGGGATTTCTTGGACCGCCAAGCCGCTCTCATCTTCGAGATGGTCGCTTGTCCCTTCCTCGTCCGTTCCATCTCCTCGCCAGTCTCTAGCAGCTGCTCATGCGTCGAGGATCTCGAATCCTTACCTACCCAACCTCCCGCCTGTAGGTAGTCATGAGCCCATTGGCGCTGCACGCGGTCGCCTCTATCGAGCCACTCCAAACCGTATGACTTTGGACGCATGCTCTGACCCTCACTCGTAGCTTTGATAGGTCGTGATGATAACGCGGAAAATGCATTTTTTCTCCAGATTGTTTAAACGTGACGTGTCACGGTAAAATATTTTATACAGGGTATAATTATTGAGATAAAATATAGAAAATTCGTGGTTTAAGGAGCGGACATGCTGCAGGCGGCTTTGTTCTCTGAGGTCCAAGGGCTGACCCCCGTGGGGAAGTATTTCCTGGTGCGATTCATTCAGTGCTTCGGAATATCTGACCCTGTTGACCTGGGTGTGAAGGATTTGGCGAAGCGGTTTGGTCTCACGGATAGACAGGTGTCATCCGCGCTAGCCGATTTGCTTGCGAGGAATGTGATGGTCTGCTGCTCCAACCCAATCGGCAGAGGGCGCCCCAAGACGCGCTACGAGCTCACTGACGACTTTCGCAGAGATATCCGTACGCGATCCGCGCAGTCGGCAGCGCAGCATGAGGCGGCTGTGGTTAGGCTACTGAAACATGAGGATAGTAAGCGCCGTGATGCGGGCGAGATCGTTCAGAAACACAGAGTAGATACAGCCCCGCTCGCTGAGCTACGGAGTAAAAGACAACCTGGGCAGCTCACCATCGTAAATCGCCTGTTGTTGAGTGTCCTATTGTGTCGTGCCGACCGATTTGGGGTGGTTAGTGACTTGGGCACTGCTGAGTTATGTGCGCTCACTGGGTTGGATGAGGATGCATTGAAAAATCGCGTCCGGCGCCTGATAGCCCAAGGGTTGATCAGAACTTATGTACCAGGGGCAACCAGCTCGGTTTTTTTTGCCAAGGTTAAAAACGTCTACTTTCTCAACCTGAACCACGAGGAGCTTTCTGAGGGGGCAGTAGTCGTATCAGTTCTGGTCTGTCCGAAGGTCCTCATTGATAAGGAAGGACACTCGTATCGCCTCTTTAAACAAGTGAAACAGCCTGAGACCTACGACGGCAACGACCCTGAATACGTACAAATATTGAGTTTTCTGAAGGGGCAGGGCTCAGCTTTTTTTTTATTATTACAGTATATGCTGGACACGTGCGCCGCTTATTGGCTTTCCACATTCTGGGCGGAGCTTGTCGCCCAGCCCAATCCTTCTCAAGAGGCCTTACTCAAGGGGCAATATGCAACGCTAAAAGAGCTGGTCAGTAAGAATTTACACCCAGTGTCTTTGCTGGCAGCCTCGGGTAAGGGGTTGAACGATATTTTGCTGGAGAGAGTTTTTTGGAGCGCTCACTTCTTAGCCGTAGCTATCAAGGCGCAGCTTGTCGATGCCTCCTACATTCCGTTTGAGTCAATGGACTTTGTCATTATCCCGAGGCCTCAAGAATATTGCTATACCTCGATTGCACTGCTTGCTTTACCTAAGTCTTCGAATGGTTGGCGAGGCGCTTTGATCGCTGAAAAAATTCCCTATCTAACGGCTGAACTGCAGCATTTACCAGGCGAGTCTGTTATTCCTCTTGAATATCGATACTCCTTTGGCTTGCTGACTCGGCCTAGTGGCAAGGCTTCAACCTCCTAGATATTTTTTCACAATCTTCCCCGATCCTTTGAACGATCACGAGGAGTCTGTTCATGAGGATCATCCGCTTGAAAGAAGTCATCGGTTCGACTGGTCTAGCTCGGTCAACCATTTACAAATACATCGGGGAGGGGACCTTTCCGAAGCCTGTATCGCTGGGCGAGCGCTCTGTCGGTTGGATCGAGCTTGAGGTCCACGACTGGATAATGGCCAGGATCTCAGAGCGAGACCTAGCACAGGCTCCTCTGGTGCAGGTTAGAGGTCATTTGAGTATGGCCAGCTAGCGAACAGTGTAGATGCCATGACCTGCTACGGCGGGTCATGGCATCTATGCTGTGGCGTTTCCTTCCAGGCGTGAGATGGTGGTGCTACCCATCGCTCGGGCTCATAGGGGGCATAACGCGGGGTGGCAGGGGTAGTTTATTTCCGGAATATGGTTTTCACATTAAACGCCGCTGTTCCTGGGTTGTTGAAAGGTATTTACCCCCTGATTAGCCAGTTGAGCCATTGCGGCGCGGGTATTATGCTTTGTAGTCTAATGTTATTAGTATAGTCTACGGTGGTTATAGACTGATGTTGTGAAAGGGTTGTTATAGTCTGCCTTTACTAGTGTCGCCAGCCAGTAGGTTGCTACTTACGGATCAACGACTGTCTACCCTGCGATCTGCTAGTGCCAATACACACCTGGTACGCCGACACTCATGACCCGGAGTTCTGCGCCATCGGTCATTCAGCCAAAGGTGATCATATCGCTGAGAGGTAACGGTTAAAAATTACAGAGCACGCACTGGTTATGTCATCCACCGAGGAGTCATCACCATGCTCGACCTTACCGATACCATCAACCGCAAGCCACGTCGTCACCCCGACAACGATAATCTCCACCACCACTACGGCGAGACCTACGACGATTTACCTGTGATGGTCGATAAAGGGCCTTTCATCCATGAGTACCTCTCAGCTCTGAAGCAGACCATTGATTCGGCCATGGATCAGTATCCGAGAGTATTGGCGTTCAGAGCGGACCTAAGGCTGCCACAGGGCGTTGATTTGCCTGACTACGTTTACACGAACGAGGTCATCAGCAGGTTCTTTGAGTCTTTCACCAAGAAGATTCAGCACCACCAGAAAAGGCTAGGTGAGCGTGGTTACTCTCGTGGCTGTAAGGTCCGGTATGTCTGGGCGAGAGAGTTTGGTGAGGAGCGTCGGCCTCATTACCACCTGTTGATCGTGCTGAACCGGGATGCCTACTACTCAGTAGGGCGCCTGGGTTCTGGGAGAGTGAACATGATCAGCCGCATGGAAGAGTCTTGGGCTGGTGCGCTAGGTCTGACAGTCGATCAGGTGAAGGGGCTGGTGCATATACCCGACAACGCTGAGTATCGAGTCGACCGTTACGTTCGTGGTGGAGATATGGATGAGCTGGCGAAGCTTTTCCATCGTGCGAGCTACCTCTGCAAAGCTCATACAAAAGCGTATGGGGATCGACAGCGAGGTTTGGGTACCAGTCGAGGCTAATGGGCATGGTCTGAGTCCTTTGGTGTCAGCAAAGGGTCGGATTGTTTCGGGGGATGAACCAGGCGCTGTTAAAAATCACCCAGCTTGTACCTGTTATGACTAACCCCATCAGGTACTTCGCAATGGAATTCCAGGCCTCAAAAGTGTCACTCTCTCAATCGGACGTCTCTGTGCTGATCGAGCGTCTTGTCACTGCGATCAAGCACACGAGTGATAGTGCGTTCAACATAAGCAAGCTCAATAGTGATGATGAACAAGTACAGGCCACCGGGCTATCGCGGCATTTTCACCAGATAGAGCAAATGGTGGAGCTATTCGATGATCGATGCGCTTACGAGGTCGATGAGCATCTCCACGTGTTCTGGCAGGCGTGTCAGGAGGTTGGGCTAGAACTCAGTCCACTAGGGCTGACATGCCTCAGCAGCGACGAGACTCGCTACCTCAGCTCTTATGAGACGCTCAACCTGCTGACTCAGCGTATACGCGTGCTGACAGGCTCAAAGAGCTATCAGCGCAGGATATGTAACGCGGCCTTCATGCTCCTGATAGAGCCGTTCGGCCAGTTGCGACTCGAGCTACGACTGGCTGTCCAGGTGCGCCATGCTTGGGTCGGCCAATGCCCGTTCGAGAACATCGGCAACCGGCGAGTCCTCGTTGGCCATGAACAACGCCTCGATCCATTCCCTGGTAGCCAGCAAGCTATCGCGCAACTCGTCATGGGCCGGGGCAAGGGGATGCTCGAATTCGTCTTCAACGATGGTTGCAATCAGCTCGTCTGCTGTCAGTCCAGGTGACTCAAGAATCTCCCTTAGGTCGAAAACAAGATGTTCAGGGTCAACCGCGAACGTCAGCGCATCCTGTTCGACTTGCTCCTCTTCGTCCTCCTCCCAGGTGTCTGCAAAATGCAGCGCCTGTTCGTACGCCGTGGGGCGCTTCAACTCGGGTAAGGAGAATCTATACAGTCGGCTTCAATCTGCTTGGGCGAATGCACTGAGAGTTCCTTTTGAAGACGCTGATGGACTGGTACATGTCCCTGCTAATCCTCAATACCGCCTCTCTCATGATGGCCACCTGCAGATGAAGGAATACTTCCATCGGGTCAGCTATCTCTGCAAGGCAGCTACTAAGGATTATGGTAGTCGATGCCGAGCATTTGGTTGCAGCAGGGGCTGAGCTCGTGCCACTGGGATCTCGCCAGGGAGCGCTCACTGCCAGCCTTTACGTGACCGATATAAAAACCTCGTTGCGATACTTCAGTGCCCCCGAGTTTCTCATGAGGCAAACGATAAGAGCGTACATCATCCCGGTTGCCTAACTTCCAAAATTTGGATTAACTGGTATGTACCAATTCGGTCGGCCTCAGCTACCGACCCCGCGCCAGTCATAACGGAAGCCATACCTTGCCCCCAATGGACCCTACCCAGAGTAACGAGGCCGCAGTCCCTCTCTATAAGCAATTGGCCGATACCCTGCGCCAGCAGATCGAATCGGGAGAGTTGAATGATCAGGAGCCGCTGGCGCCGGAGCGTGAGCTTGCCCTGCATTACAAGGTCAGCCGGGACACGGTGCGCAAGGCGATTCGCTTGCTTGATGAAGAGGGGATGATCTACAGCGATCACGGCCGGGGTACGTTCATCACCTCGGCGCCGTTGCGGGATATGGCCAAGGCGATTGGCAGTTTCACCCTCGACACCTTGAGGCGTGGCGGTGTACCTGGGCAGAAGGTGCTGGTTTTTGAAAAGGTCACTGCCGGCATGGCGATCGCCAGTGTCCTGAATATCAAGCCTGATACGGTTCTGCATCACGTCAAACGCGTGCGTTTGATCGATGGTGAGCCCATTGGTATTCAGGATTCCTGGTTGTGCCTGCCCAAAGGCCAGGGTTTCAGCCGTGAGCAGTTGGAGCGCAAGGGCTCGTTGTATCGGTTGTTGGTCGAGGATTTGCAGATTCAACCGAGTGTCGCGCTGGAAAGCATCGGTTCGATACTGGCCTGCGAGCAGGATGTCGCACTGCTAAATCTCGATAAGGGCGCGCCGCTGTTGCTGTGCGAGCGCGTCACCATGTCTGAGCGGCGTGTGCCCATTGAGTACTGCGAAATGCGCTACGGGCCGTCCTATCGCTACAAGAACAAGGTGACGCAATGGGGCGGTAACTGACCGACACCCTCTTTCCAAGGTACGAACCAATGCGCCAGCCACGGGCGCATTGCCAGGCGGATCCATCGCTTCTCCAGCTCCCCCAGATACCATAAAAGCCCGCAGATCTTGAACAAAAAGTGCGCATGGGCTGTTCCCTGCGCACCGATTTCTTGCCTTTATTCTTTATAGGTACGTACCTTTTTTGAAAAATAGTGGCCATGAACAGGCTTTTGTAGCCGCAATGTCATATTGCATAGTCATATTGCGGATATTCGCTTTGCTTGATTAAAGGTACGTACCAATTGGTACGGGTATTGCTTTTGCCAGACAAGGTGCCCGGTGCTCCGTTGGTGTTCGAGGAGCATTCGGTCCGTTCGATGTGAAGATGGAGACAGGCATTTGCCCATGGCCAACCACACTGCAAGCCTCGTTCTGGATGACCAGGATTTTCTTCCCACCCATGGCCGGGAGGCTGTTGCTGCGCCGTTTCGCCTAAGCGTGCTGGACGTTCCGGCGAGCGGGCTGCTGCCACGGACAATCATGCTCATGGTGTTGCTGTCCGTGATCGTGCATGGCGCGTTGCTGTGGTGGAGCTCTCAGTCTGCTGAGCGGATCACCCCGGCTCAACCGCAGGAGATGTCCATCGAATTTGCCGCCGAAGCCGCGCCAACACCTGCGCCGCCTACCGAGCCTGAGCCCGCGCCAGAACCTGCGCCAGTTGAGCAATCGATAGAGCAGCCGCCCGCGCCGGAGGACGCCGAAGCCGTGGCGCCACCGCCCAAGCCTGCGCCGGTGAAGCCTGGGCCGACCAAGCCGAAACCCGTGCCAGTGACCAAGCGTATCGAGCCGGCTCAGCCCTCGGCGCCTGTTGCCGCTCCAGGCCCGGCGCCAGCCCTGAGCCCAATTCCCGCATCGGCACCGGTAAAGGAAACCGCTGCGGTCTCCAGTCTTGCAGGCCTTGGCAATCCGGCCCCGGCCTATCCGCAGATGGCCTTGCGCCGCTTATGGGAGGGCAGGGTGGAATTGCGCATCAATGTCACCGCAGAAGGCCGCGCGGCTTCGGTGAGTGTTACTCGCTCCAGTGGCCATGAGTTGCTGGACGACGCAGCCGTCGAAACCGTGCGCACCTGGAAGTTTTTACCGGCAAAGCGGGGCGACACAGCCGTTTCCGGCACGGCGACCCAAGTCATCGACTTCAAATTGCCCAAGTGATCCTGAACCCTTCATTCAAGAGGAAACCCATATGCTCGACTCATTGACTCCGCTGATCGTACCCGCCGTATTGTGGGCGCTGATCGCATTTTCCGTTGTCACCTGGGCGTTGCTGATGATTAAGGTGATGCAGTTCGGCCGACAGAAAAGTGAGAGCCGACGTTTTTTGCAGGCATTCTGGGCGTCGCCCGATCTGTCGTCTGCAGTGAAACAGGCTGGCCAATTGCCCGGAGGCCTGGCGCGCATCGCCGCTTCGGGGGTTGATGCCATGAGCCTGGAAGAGCACTCGCGCAGCGCCCTGGCCCAGTCTATCGACCGTTCCGAACGGGTCGAAAGGCATCTGAAACAGCAGATCCAGAAAGAACGTCGACACCTGGAGGCCGGGCTGGCGGTGCTTGCCAGTATTGGCAGCACGTCGCCCTTCATTGGCCTCTTCGGCACCGTATGGGGAATCATGAATGCCTTGCAGGTCATCGGCCAGACCGGTTCCGCCAGCCTTGAAACAGTTGCCGGGCCCATCGGTCACGCTTTGCTGGCTACCGGGGTGGGTATCGCGGTCGCTGTGCCGGCGGTGCTGATCTACAACTTTTTCCTGCGCCGCCTGAAGCTGTCCATCGCCTATATGGATGACTTTGCCCACGACTTCTACAGCCTGGCGCAACGCAGTGTATTCACCATCGGCCAGCAGCCGATCGCACAGAACACCAGAAGCTTCAAGGAGGCGAGTTGAAATGGCCTTCTCGACCCAGGACAGCGATGAAGTGCTCAGTGAGATGAATGTCACACCGCTGGTGGACGTGATGCTCGTGCTGTTGGTGGTGTTCATGGTCACTGCGCCGCTGATGACAAACTCCATCAAAGTCTCGTTGCCCAAGACCGATGCCGTGGCGCCTCTGCAGCAGAAGGACCCGGTGACCGTGAGTGTCGATCGAGACGGCAAACTGTTCCTTGACAAGGACGAGATCGATGCCGGGATGCTGGAAGCGCGACTGGCAACTATCAAGTCTGTGGACAGCGAGACCCGGGTGCGTTTGCAGGCTGATACTGCGGTGAATTACGGCGCGGTGGCCAAGGCCATGGCCTCTATCGAGCGCGCGGGGATCACTCGGGTTGCCGTGGTGACCGCACGATGAGTCGCGACCTGAGTAACGTCGGCCTTTTGTTTGCCCAACGTCCGGACCGGTCATCGGACCTGTTCATGGTGGGGGATCCTTGTGTCGATATCTATTTTGCGACCCGTCGGGTTCCCGTGGCCGGTGAAAAGCGTCTGGGGCAGATGCTTGGCTGCTTTGCGGGCGGTACTGAGTCGAATGTGGCCTGTGCGGCCAGTCGCCTGGGGCTGACGGTGAGCGTTTGTGGCCGGGTAGGGGATGACGTCTATGCCGCCATGCTGCTGGCCGAATTTTCCCGTTTCGGCGTGAGCACTGAGCATGTGACGCGTACGCCTGGGGCGACCAGTGCTTCGGCGCTGATCATGGTGCCGCCCGATGGCGAAAAGGCCCTTGTCTATAGCGCCATGACCGCGCCACTGGATCCGGTCGCGGACATGTTTGGCTTGCTTGAGCAAAGCCGGGCGTTCTACAGCGCGCCTTATGACCTTCCGCGCTTTCTCCTCCAGGCCGAGGCGGCTCAGGGATTCGGTACCGATGTAATCATTGATATCGAAGCGGCAATGGCCCCGGACACAGCGACTTTCCATGCGCTGCTCAGCGCGTCGGATGTGGTGTTCATGAGCAGCGACAGCTTCCGTGAGCTGGCCGGGCAGCCGCCTTCCATTGAGCGCTTGCAAGAGTTGCTCGGCTACGGCCCGCGCTTGCTGATCGTGACCCTGGGCGTCGATGGCGCGATGGCCGTCAGCCGTACTGAAAACTGTCAGCACCCGGGTTTTCCTGAGATCGCCGTAGACAGCACCGGCGCTGGCGACTGCTTTGCCGGGGCTTTTCTGGCCTGTGCGCTGCAAGGCGGCACACTGGCTGAGTCCATGGCGTTCGCCTGTGCGGCGGCCGGTTTCGCCGTGCAGGCCTTCGGTGCCCGCAGCGGCTATCCCCAACGCGTCGATGTCGAGAGCCGACTGCGCTCTGCCGACCCTCAACCATTTCCAGCAAGCGTGCGCTGAGCGATACGGACTATTTATGAGTAATCCTGCATTTCTGGCCCCGGCCTTCATTACTTTCACTGGCGTTGACAGCGACGCGCTGATTCCCGGCATGCGTGCGCTGTCGGAGCAGTATCCGATCGAATGGGGCGTGCTGATCGACCCGGCTCGACTCGACAACGCCCTGTTTCCGGATGCCGAAACCGTCAAGCGCATCCGCCGCAGTGGCTTGCGTCTGTCGGCCCATATCTGTGGCGTGCCGGCGGCGCTGATTGCCAGCGGTGGTGAGCCGGATCTGCACCTGGATGGCTTTTCCCGCTTGCAGATCAATCACGGTTTCAGCGGCAGTAATGCGCAACAGATCGAGCACTGCATGCGCTTCGCCTCTCGTCACGGCATGCGTGCAGCCCTGCAATGTCAGGCGGCGTTCCCTGAGGTGCCCGGTGTCGACTGGCTTTACGATGTGTCATTCGGCACCGGTATTCAGCCGGGGCAGTGGATTGCACTCAAAGGAAATATTCCATTCTGTGGCTATTCCGGCGGTCTCAATCCGCAGAATGTGCGCAGCGTGCTGCAACAGCTCGACCTGGGTAGCGGCAATGCGTATTGGATCGATATGGAGTCGGGCGTGCGCAGCAACGGTCGCTTCGACCTGGCCAAGTGTGAAGCCGTATGTCGCGCAGTGTACGGGCCGCTGGCGGTCGAGCTGCCCAGGGTGGCGATGTGAGTCTCGGGCCTGTCAGTGCCTTAGTCGCGGCTGCGCGCCCTTCGGCTTGGCGCGGGTTTTTTCGCCTGGCAGAGCAGGGCACCACGGCGCGTCGTGAGCTGGTGGCAGGCCTGACCACGTTCGCCACCATGGGCTACATCATCGTGCTCAATCCGGCGATTCTGGCGCCTACCGGTATCGCCCAGGCCGACCTGCTGTGGGCAACGGTGATCGCAACAGTGGTCGGCACGCTGCTGATGGGGCTGTGGGCTAATCTGCCCATCGGCTTGGCGCCGGGAATGGGCAGCAATGTTGTGTTCGCCCAAGTACTGGTGAGCAAGATGGGCGTGTCCTGGCAGATTGGCCTGGCCATGATCTTCTGCAATGGTCTGCTGTTTTTTCTGCTGTCGATGAGCCGCTGGCGGCAACGTATCATTGAGGGCTTTCCCGAGCCGATAAAACAAGGCATTGGCTTGTCCATCGGCGGTTTTATTGCCTGGCTGGGCTTGAGTAACTGCGGGCTCATACACAATTTGCCAGACAGTACGATGACCCTCGGGCCTCTCGGTCAGCCAGCACAACTGTTGGCGTTGGCAGGGTTGCTATTGACCCCGGTGCTGATGGCCCTGCGCGTGCCCTGTGCGCTGTTGCTGGGAATCGTCGGAGTCAGTGCGGCCGGCCTGCTCGTACCTGGCAGCGACGGCATGCCGTTGACCGCTGCGCCGCAGGCTGTTTTCGCGCTGCCGCCGTTCAATCCGCAGATGCTCCTGGCCTTCGACCTGAAAGGCTTCTTTACCCACTTTTCACTGTTGCTGCCGGTGACGTTGTATTTCCTTATTTCCGAATTCTTTTCCGGCACCGCCACTCTCTTTGCCGTCACCCGGCGCGCTCATCTGCAGGCACCGGGGCAGGACATCCCCAATGCTCGCGCTGCGTTTTCCAGCGATGCGCTGAGCAGCGTGATCGGTGCCGCAGTGGGCACGACAACGGTGACTGCCTATGTCGAATCGATCGCCGGTGTGGAGGCCGGCGGGCGCACGGGGCTGACGGCCGTGGTGGTGGCAGGGCTGTTTGCCGTATCGATTCTGTTCTGGCCGCTGATCCATTGCGTCCCGGCACAGGCCAGTGCTGTCGCCCTGGTGATGGTGGGTGTGTTGATGCTCAAGTCCATTGGCGACCTGGAATTCACTCAGGCAGAAATGGCAATTCCCCCTGTATTGATGTTGTTGGTAACCCTGCTCACCACGGACTTGATGGTGGGCATGGCCATGGGCTGTTTCAGCTACACCGTTATTGTCCTGGCGCGGCGGCAGTGGGTGCGATTGACGGCGATTCTGATTGGGCTGGACGGGGTGTTCGCCTTTTACCTGTGGGTGAAAGACGCGCTCTGAGCGTGCGGTAAAGGCTTCTTTGTAATCGGCTTATTCATGATGGCGGCAAATCCCGATTTTGCTGTTACGGGTTTCTGCGCCTCGTGAAAAGCCATAACCACTCATTGTTCGGCATTTGTTGGGAGACAGGACATGGCTTATCAGGCAGGCAAATCGAAGCAGGCGTTGTATTGGGCGGGCGCGCTATGTGCCGGATTGGGCGGCTTCGCGCTGACACCGCTGGCCCAGGCCGCCAGTGTGCAGGCCAGTGGCGAAGCAGTGGTGCTGCCGGATGTGCAGGTATCAGCGTCCTCGTCGGCCAGTACCGACGCCCCAGTGAAATCGTTGCGGCGGGTGACGGCTAATGGCGCACTGGGAAGCACGGCCGAGATCGACACGCCGTTCTCGTTGAAGACCGTCGATGCCCAGGACATTCGCGAGCGCCAGGCCTCAAGTATTGATGAAGTGCTGGCCGGGGACAGCTCGGTGCGCCAGACCTCCGGTGCCGTTGCTGGTGTCGTGTCCTATGTGTCGGTGCGCGGCCTGCTGCTTGATCAGGTCAATGGTTACAAAGTCGACGGGCTTAACTACATCAACCGCGCGGAATTGCCGCTGGAGATGGTCGAACAGGTACAGGCGCTCAAGGGCCTGTCGGGTTTCATGTACGGCTTTGGTTCGCCGGGCGGGGTGGTCAACTATCAGCTCAAGCGCCCGACCGATGCGCCGGTGCTGGACTTCGGCGCGCGCTACAAGTCCGACGGTGTGTTTTCGGAAAGCGTCGATAACGGCGGCCGTTTCGGCCCGGAACAGCGCTTTGGCTACCGGGTCAATGCCGTGCACGAGGGTGGTGACACCTATGTTGATGGCGGCCACGTACGCCGTGATTCCGGTTCCCTGGCGCTGGATGCGCGACTGACCGACAGCCTCACCTGGGACTTCGATGCACTGCAATCGACGCGCCTGTCCAAGGGCGTTTACTACGGGATTTTTCCGGGCACCGGCGTAGATATCCCTCACACCATCCCCGGCGACAGTAAACTCGCAGAGGATGGCTCGTATTTCCGCACGCGCACATCCCTGGCTACCACTGGCTTCAAGTGGGAACTGTCGCCGGAATGGACCGCCAATGTGCATTACCGCTACGGTGAGCAATATACCGGTTGGCGCGAAGGCAGCCTGAACCTGCTCAATAACAACGGCAGCTACCGGATTGCCCAGTCTGCACAACTCGAAACCTTTACCTCCGGCCAGTTGCAGGCATCCCTGGAAGGCAGTTTTCAGACCGGTCCGCTCTATCACAAACTGGTGCTCGGGGCGTCATCCCTGGACATCCTGCAGCGCCGCGACGCCAATGCGGCCAGTGCCACCATCAACGGCGGCAACCTTTACGATCCGGTTGATCTGTCCGGTTACTCCACCAGTACCGCAGGGCACAATCGCCACCGCTTCCTCGATATCGATGAGGACGCCGCCTTTGTTGCTGACACCATCGACCTGACCGAGCAATGGTCGGTCATCGCCGGCTGGCGCTACACCGACTTCCAGCAGAAGAACTACGACCGCAACACCGGCGTGCAACTGTCCGGGGCGGCGGGTGACTATCAGGAGAAAAAGGTCACGCCGACCTACGCCCTGATGTACCGCCCGTGGCAGGACACCACGATCTACACCAGCTATGTGGAGTCCCTGGAGAAGGGCGGCGTGGCCAGTATCAGCAACTCCAACTACGGCGAAGTGTTCGCTCCCATCGAAAGTAAGCAGTACGAGCTGGGAATCAAGACCCAAGGCAAGGGCTGGAACAGCACGGCAGCGCTGTTTCAGATCGACCGTGGCGCGCAGTACACCGACAGCACTAACGCCTTCCGCCAGCAAGGCAACGTTCGCTACAAGGGCGCCGAGTTGGGCGGCGAGATCAGCCTGGCCAACGAATGGACGCTTTCGGCCAACGGCTTGTGGCTCGACTCGAAATACCGTGGTGTGCCGGGCCTCGAGGGCAACAGTGCGGCGGGCGTCTCTGACTTCCAGGCCGCCAGTCGCATTCGCTACGCCCCCGGTGCCTTGCAGGGCTGGGCATTCAGCCTGGGTGCCAATTACTACTCGAGCTATGACTTCAACGCGGCCAACACCCTCAAGGTCGATGGCTACACCCTGTTCGACGTCGGCGCCCAATACCAGACCAAGCTGTTCGGCAAGAAAACCACCCTCAATGCCGTGGTCAATAACCTCACCAACGAGCAGTACTGGGTGACCTACAGCTCTTCCTCGCCAAGCCTGATGCAGGGCGCGCCGCGTAACGTGGTGCTGAGCGTGAACGTGGAGACCTTCTGAATGCGCGCTCGCGCTGTGTTTGCAGCGCTATTGCTGGGGGGCGCGCAAGTGCTCGCATCCCCGGCGAGAGCGGCGTCAGCTCCGGAAATCATCGACCTGGTCGACCTGCCCGCAGGCTTGCATGTGGGCGGCACGGCAGTGGGTGGCCTTTCCGGCCTGGACTACGATGCTGGCCAGGACCGCTGGTATTTCATCACCGACGAGCACTCCCAGGATGGTGCAGGCCGTCTTTATACCGGCGTGTTGAAAAACACCGGCAAGCGCTATGACCTGAAACTGAATGCGGTCTGGCCATTGAGCGACTGCAAAGGGCAGCGCTACGTGCCGTTGAGTCAGGAGGGGCCGGTGTCCGATGGCGAGGCGGTGCGTGTTGACCCGCTGGGTGGGTTGCTATGGTCCTCTGAGGGTTATTACAAGCGCGGCATCGGCCCGTCGATCAGCTTCGCCGACAAGCATGGCGGTTGCACGGCCGAACTTGCGTTACCGGTGCCCTTGCAGCGCGACCCCGCAGGACAGAATGGACCGCGCAGCAACAAGTCATTCGAAGGGCTGACATTCGATCCGGGGGGCCGCTCGTTCTGGGTATCGGTGGAGGATGCGCTGTTGCAGGACGGTCCAATGTCGAGCCTGCAACAGGGCGGTCTGACCCGCATCTCACGCCTGGACCGCCAGGGCAATCTGCTGCAGCAGTTCGCCTATCGGCTCGACCCGATCCAGGCGCCGGGCGTGAACGGCATAGCCGACAACGGCATCAGCGAAATCCTTCTCGATGGCCCCAGCGACATGCTGGTGCTGGAGCGTTCAGGGGCGAAGAATAAGGCAGGCGCGTTCGATTTTCGCTGTCGGCTGTACCGGGTTTCTCTGGAGGGTGGTGCTGATATCTCGGGCATCAGGCGTCTGGCCGAGGCGCAGGTCAAGCCGCTGAACAAGACATTAGTGTTCGACTTCGGTCGACAACTGTCCCTGCGGCCCTATAACTTCGAGGGCATGGCCTGGGGGCCGCGTCTGGCGGATGGGCGGCGCTCGCTGATGATGGTCTCCGACAACGGCTTCGAGACAGTCAATACCAAACTGTTGGTGCTGGCAGTGCCTTGACCCGGCGTTTATATAAGGAGCGGTGCATGAGGATTCAACGCGGCGGGCTGCGTGCATTTCATACGGTGGCGTTGTTAGTGACGTTACTGCTCGGTAGCGCGCTGGCGGACGCTGCCAGTGCCAAGCGCAAGATCATCGTCGATCAGGATGCCTTGGGGCCCGCCGGTTCCAATCTCAAATCCTTATTGATGCTGCTATATGCGCCGGATGTCGAAGTATTGGGTTTTACCGTGTCCAGTGGTGACGGCTGGCGCGACGAGAATGTCGCCAGCCTGTTGCGCCTGCTGGAAGTGGTGGGGCGCACTGACGTGCCGGTGTATCCGGGGGCGGTATTCCCCTTGGTCAACAGCGAAGCACGCACCCGTCGCTGGGAAACCATCTATGGCCCGCTGGTCTACAAGGGCGCCTGGAGTGCGGGTGTGCCGGGCAAGCATCCGCAAACTCCGTTCGAGATCCCCGCGTTTGCCCAGGGCTTGCCCCATACCCGCCCGGCCAGCGGCAGCGCTGCGCAGTTCATGGTGGACATGGTGCGCAAATATCCCGGCGAAGTGACGATCTGGTCCGGCGGACCGTTGACCAATGTGGCCCTGGCTGCGCGGCTCGATCCGCAATTTGCTGCCCAGGCCAGGGAACTGGTGTTCATGGGTGGCAGTTTTCTGCCTTCGCCTGCAGACAACGCTTTTGCCGACGAATACCGGCAGACGCCCCGTCAGGAGTTCAACATGCGTTTCGATCCGGAGGCAGCCTCCCTCGTCCTGCACGAACCCTGGCGGCGGATTACCCAGGTCCCGGTGGATCCGTCCACGCGAACCCTGTGGACCAAGGCTGACGACGAAGATATTGCCCGCAGCGGTTCCGAACTTGGCCAGTACCTGAAAAAGTACGACCAGTCGCTACCCATGTGGGACGAAATTGCCGCCGGGGTCTGGTTGGACCCTTCACTTATTCGGCATCAGATGACGGTGCTGGTCGATATCGATACCAGTTTTACCGCTGGCTACGGCAATACGCTGTCCTGGCCCCAAGGCAAGGGGCCGGGGCTGGGCGAGCGTGGGGTAGATGTGGTGACTGACGTCGACGTGCCGGGTCTGATGAGCCAGGTGAAGACATTGCTTAAAAAGGGGCGCTGATCATCGCCCCGATTACGAGTGATTTCAGTGACTCATTCTGGCGGCCGAGACTTGCTCTTCGATGCCTTCCAGATATTGGGATTTAAGCGCTTCGGCCAGGGGGGCGAGGATCGGATTGGCCTTGAAGTTCGCCAGCAGGGTTTCGATGATCCGCCCGACCGTTTCATTGGCCGCAACTACGCTGGCGGGAATCAGTGGGTCAAACTGAATCTTTTCCATCTCGGCATCGAGGCATTTCAGTACTGGCTCGGCGTCCAGAATCTGGGTGCGCAATACATCGAGTGATGACGGCATCGTACGTCCCTGTATAAAACGCGGCCCTCTTTAGCCGGGGCTTAAAAGAGAACGCAACGTTGTCTGTTGTCGTAAAACCGAAACGTAATATAGGCGACCTGACGTAATACGTAAAATAGTTTGATGGCGTCACCTGCCGTTAGTCGCATGTCGCCGCAAATCTGACGGGGAGGCAGGCGTGGTAAGGAAAGCGTTATGTGCGCTGACTACGTTGAAAGCTCATCTTGAGCTGAGCAAACAACGTGATTAATTCAGCTACTCACACCGAATCACTGCACCCATCGCGCCCCAAGCTGGATCATGCACTCACACCGCGCAGCATTGCCCTGTTCTTCATCCTGCTTGCCATTGGCGTAATTGTCAGCGGCTGGGGCATCTTTGAGGATGTAGATGAAGCGGGGGCAGTCGCTACAACCTGGTTGCCCTACGGACTGCTCGGCCTTGCCTTGGTCATTGCTCTGGGCTTCGAGTTCGTCAACGGTTTTCACGACACCGCTAACGCTGTGGCCACGGTGATCTACACCCACTCGTTGCCAGCCAATGTCGCGGTCGTCTGGTCGGGCCTCTGTAACTTCAGCGGTGTGCTGGCCTCCAGTGGTGCCGTCGCCTTCAGCATCATTGCATTGCTGCCAGTCGACATGATTTTGCAGGTCGGATCGGCAAACGGTTTTGCCATGATTTTTGCCTTGTTGATTGCGGCCATTATCTGGAACCTGGGTACATGGTGGCTGGGGCTGCCAGCATCTTCATCGCATACTTTGATCGGATCGATTCTGGGCGTCGGCTTGACCAATGCCTGGTTGCAAGGGCGCTCTGCTGCTGACAGCGTGGACTGGTCGCAGGTGTCCAAAGTGGCCTATGCATTACTGCTTTCGCCGCTGGTAGGGTTTGTTTGTGCTGCGGGACTGCTGTTTCTGCTGAAGGCCCTGGTCAAGCAGAAGGAGCTGTACCGGGAGCCCAAAGGCAACAGCCCGCCACCGCCCTGGATTCGTGGCCTGCTGATCCTGACCTGTAGTGGTGTGTCGTTTGCCCATGGCTCCAACGATGGGCAGAAGGGCATGGGCCTAATTATGCTGATCTTGGTCGGCACGTTACCCATGGCGTACGCCCTTGATCGAGCGATACCGGTGACCCAGACCACCCAATTCGTCGCCGTGGCTCAGGTCACCCATCAGGGACTGACCGAGGCAGTGAAGGGGCGCAAGGTCGAGGATCCGCGAACCGCCCTGATGGAGTATGTGCGAACCCGCAAAGCCAGCCCCGACACGCTACCAGCACTTGCTGCAGTCACCGGGATCATTGCCGACGAGGTGAAGAACTATGGCACCTTGGCCAAGGTTCCTGCGCAGGCCATGACCAACGTACGCAATGATATGTTCCTGACCTCGGAGAGCATCCGCCTACTGGGCACCCAGCACCTGGATGATTTCTCTAACGACACCCGTACCAACGTCAAGGAATTCAAGCGCCAGATTGACGAGGCCACTCGCTTCATTCCGTTCTGGAGTACCATCAGCACCGACCCACCATCGTAAAACCAGGAACACCAAATCCTGTTCCTGCCGATACCTTTCTGGACGAAACAAACTCATGCGTGAGCGCGGTACTTGCAATTGATCTTCTTGAACAGGTTTTCGTTCGATCAGAACACCCTTCAGCACTGGTCTACAATCCGTTGGCCACTAACCCAATCCCGACCCACTGGCTGTCAGCTCAGGAACACTGGGCTTGTACGATCGCTCCGGAACATTACACCGTCACCCTTATTTGAGTCGCTGGGAGGCACTCAGCTATAGAAAATAAGCTGGGCATTGCTAGCGACGGACTTGTAGAGAATCTTGGGGCTTTTTCAGGAAAAAATGCCGATTGTTTAGGAGTTGCCATAATTGTTGGTACTCAAAAATAGCGTGCGAGGTTCCTGAGGTATTAATGCAGCGTAGCTATAATCGCAAGCCCCGTCCCTGCAGACTCACGGCACATCGGTCGTACCTGGGGACCATTAAGGTCTTCATGGTAATAGTCGCATCATACTGAGAGTTATAATCTGCTATTTCAGTAGTGAAACTAAACTGGCGCTAGCGGTTTTTCGAAAGCCTTTGCCCATTAATAGATAAACAGTTTCTTCAGTCTCGAAAAGGCTGTCGTTGCAGGAGATCTGATAATCGCTATATGAGTGGTTGTTTTGCGTTGAGTTTTCTGGGTGAGTACTATCAATTGAGTGGTAATAGACAATTGTTGGGTTTTTCTTAGCGTCTTTTATGCTCTTCAGTTGTTGTTCTGTGCCTATAATTTCAATAATCATCCAGTGCTTTAAAGTTATGTGTTTTTTGTTAGGGAATCTATAAGTTGCCATGGCTAACATATCTGACTCGGATAGCTCTGATCCTGAAACTATTTCAGGAGTGCTATAAAGTAAATTAGTGTTGTTGATGTTCATGTTTTCACCTGTTAGGCGTAATTCTCTGGACTCGCAGAGATGGGAATCTTGGATGTTAACTTGTTCTGTTAGATGCATGTTTCCCGAGATGTTGGGCGGAAGGGTTTTATAATCTTCTAAATTGTTTTAGGTTTCTGTCCTTGTCGCTCAGTATTGGATTGTCTATTGGCCACTCGAAGCCAAACGAGTTATAGTGAACACCAGTGTCGTTTTCGGGATTATGTATTGATGTCGTTTGGTAGCTGACAATTGCATAGTCACTGAGGCACAAGAAACCTTGGGTATATCCGTCCGGAATATACAGTGATCTATTGTTCTGTTTTGATAAGATGGTCGAAAAGACTTTGCCTCTATTGCGCGTATTCATTTTTCCACCAATACCCACAATCACGTCGAGTATTTCGCCTTCAATTACATTTATTAGTTTTGCATGGCCGTATGGATATTGTTGGTAATGACATCCACGGATCACCCCCTTTTTTGAGATGCTGTAAGTGGCTTCTTTAAAGTTAGTGGATAAGCCCAGTTCACGAAAATCATGTTCGCTGAACGTTTTTATGAAAACCCCTCGATGATCTTCGAATTTAGTTTTCTCAAGTATGAAGACGTCGTCAATACTGGTTGGAATTTTTTCAAATTGTTTGTTGCTGGCAATGGTCATGCTAAGCCCCTTTTTTAAGGTTAAAGGAGATGAATTTGGCTACCGTCGCTAAATTTGTCTTAGTAGGCTGAAGGCCGTTGCGAAACATGGTCCCTCTAACGAAGGTAGGTAAGTGACTCTGCGACTGACTCTCACACGGACTCAATCTTTCCTTCCCAGCCTGCAACGTGACTTTTTGCTGTTGAGGCCTGAGGAGCTCGAGGCGAACGAGCCCCATCTCTGTAATGGCTGAGGCTGATAGATGAGCGGCTGCAGTGCCGACGGAGCGAGTTACTAGGGCTTTCGGTGCTGCCATCTCGATTTGCTCTGACGTTACTCATAGTGGTAATGATAGAGGTGACACGACAATTTGTCACTCATAGAGCGTGAACTCATAGGGCGTGGCCTGATAGAGGGGGTACTCATAGCATTCTTTCCTTTAGGGGAGAGAAAGATGACGACTGACCCTCGGACCTTGTTCGGCTTACGGCTGATTGAGATCAGAAAGGAGAAAGGATGGTCTCAGGAACGCTTAGCTCTGGAGAGCGGCTTGGCGCGTAGTTATCTCGGAGGGGTCGAGCGCGGGATGCGGAATATCGCGTTGTTGAACATTTTCAAGCTTGCGGAAGCGCTTGGTGTGGCGCCAGCGTCTCTGATGGAGCCGCCGGCTGCCTCCCTCCAGTGATTAGCGAAAGACTCGACCTTCCTCATCCAGGCGCGATTGCTTTGGCTGCATCTTTCGTCAGAACGACGGGTGAGTTACAAATCAAGCAACGACTAGTCATGTTCGTGTCTCCCAAGTTGAGGTATAGGGATGTTGAACCTCGGCGACTTCAGTCAAACGAGGAGGAGTCACTCATCCTTATGGGTGAGTGAGCCGAGTATCAGCAGCGCGAGTAGAACGATCAGTAGTAATGGCCAGAACCTCAGCATGAGCAGCAGTGTTCCCACCGCTAATGCACAACCGGCCAGCACGCAGACGAATACAAACAACATCCCAAGAAAACGCATCAGCGCCATGGCGTACTCCTAATTGAGTGAGGAAGGGCAGTTCATTCGAGTGATTGGGTTTGAGCGTTGGCTCGAGCCTGCAGCCTTGTGCTTAACGACTGTGCCGGTGAGTGACGTTGTGCGCTGTGTGAGCTGCTGGTTTCCTCTGGTGCTGGGGTAGGGAAGAACTCTTCAGTAACGACTGCGGCTTCTTCTTCACTGTCTTCGAAAGCACCGTTGGCGAATCCGAGCCGCGCGGCTTCGTCCAATGCATCCTGGTCAAACCCAGACGCCTGGCGAGCGGTATTGATCTCCCTTGCCTGGTTCAAGGCTGACTCCAGCGGAGTACCGCTACGCACGGTAATGTCGACATAGAAAATCGGTGTGCCACGGCTCTGACGTGTCGATTTACCCCGCAGACGAAGCTCAAGCGGAAGGCATGGCAGTCGATTGCCGGAGACGGCTTTGAGGTATTCCAAACGGGCGGTGAGGGTGCGGATGCTGTTGAATCCAGTGGTGCGAAAAACGAAGCTGCCCAAGGGATCATCATCGCCAATGGCAACATTCAATCTGCCGTAGGGTTTGCAGGCGCCTCCCTGGGCTAATGGGCAGGCGTCCGGAGATGGACAGGGCAACGACTCAATCCCGTTCGGGCTGCGGCGCTTACACGTTTCGCCATTGCCGACGCACACAGGCCTCCCTGTAAGCCGATCAAACAGGCTGTATTCGGCGCGAAAATTCAGCTCTGGCGCGTTAAACAATAAGCGGATTGGAATGCTACGAATTTTACCGCCCTGGGCGCTGCGTAGTTCCTCGTCCAGGGGATGGACGAGCCAACCATCCTTGAGTTGGACCTGCGAAGTGACGGTGAATTGATCGTCCTTTTCCGGTAAGCGTTTACCGTTTTTCTCAACGACCTTTCCTATTGAAATCCGACCGAGCAACGGCGGTGTGATGGCTAAACCTTTCAACATGGTGAAGTCTCCTGGGTACAGAAATAAAAAAGGCCACCAGACGGTTGTCCTGGTGGCCTGAGGGGAGTTGAAGTGTTGAGGGGATCGCATCAGCCGATCAGAAAACGTCGACTGCCTTCCTTGATCTTGGCGTAGCGCAGTTGCAGGTATGGTTTCTCTTTGAGCATGCGCTCTACATCGAGTACTGAGCTGTCTTTGGCTTTCTTCCAGCTGACATGACCTGTGGAGAGTTCCATGCGACTGGCGCTGCCCATGGCTTGCTGCAGAACCTGTTTGAGTTCGGCTTCCCGGTTTTCTCTGTCTGCGATGGCTTGGCGTACCACCTTCAGTTCCAGGAGCGCGGCGGCCAGGCCTACCTGGTTGCGCAAATCCAATGTTGCTCCACTGTCTTGCGGATACAGACAGCGCAGCGCCGTCTCGGCCGATGCGCTGCCGTCGGCTGGGGGCGGGGTATCCGTTTCAACGTAGTGCCAGAACCGGCGTTCGAGTTCGATCAGATTGGCGATCATCTGCTCGTCACGCGTGATCCGATGGATTTCCAGCACCTGCCCGCCCAACAGGACGGCCACATCCGCAGCTTGCTTGCCGGTTACGGCGAGCTGGTGCATGACCTGCAGTTGCACGTACTCCGGGACACCTTCTCGCCACAACGTTGCGCCGTTGATGCCAGCCGTTTTGCACTCAAGGATCTGCACATCCTTAGTGCCAATCACCTCTCGGTCGATGTTGGCGAGCATCCATGGCAGCGCTGGATCTGCGTGCTGTAAAACAGCATTGATGCGCCGTACACGGTGGTCCGTACGTTTGCTGTAGTGCCTAGCCACGATGGGTTCCAGCACGTTTCCCCAGTACGCGGGACTGTCTTCATCCAGAGGGTCGGACTTCGGTAAATTTTCGTCACGGCCGGTCTTTTCCAACCACAGTTCAAGCTGCGATTTGTAAGGATTGAGACCGACCGCTGCAGCTGCGTCCGAACTGCCGATGCCTTGTTTGCGCACGGTCAACCAGTCTTCACGAGACAGGGTTTTGGTGCCGACCAAACGTAGGGCTGGGCGATGCTGACGCGACGATGGAGCCGTTTGCATGGGTTTCATGAACATCTCCTCAAAGCATAAAAAAATGCCCAACCGGCAGAGCCGGTCGGACGTTAATGGGGAAGAGTTTTACGGTCAGTCGAGCAGGCCAGCGATCAGGCCTGGTGCGCGGATATGCCAATGAAGAAGCACACTATCCAAGCAATCAGGCACGCCTGGTTTTGCTTGAGCAATTTGGCGCGCTGGTAGAGGTACACCGGTACGATGAATACCCACCATTTGAAGCGTCGCATGTCATATCCGGCTTGCTTCATCAGGCGATCATCGAACAGGCACAGCGCGATATTGAGTATCACGGTTACGTACCAATATCGGTTCTCCGACATAGCGCGTTCCCACTGGCCATGAGTGCTGCCCAATAAGCCCGCGATGAACGATTCAAGCATGTAGCCAATCAGCGGAGCGAAGGCTAATACCCAAACGACTTTGTTGCTGACCGCAGCGCCTGTAAGCGGAGGCGGGGAGACGTCCTCCAGATGCTGACGCAGCTCGGTGCGCTCGATCGGCGCCCAGTCGGGCATTCCTTTTTGCCACACCATAGACCCATAGCTCAGCTTGCCTGTTTTGATCAGGTTAATGATTTGCTGCTGGCTGAAGCCTCCTTTTCTTTCGCCTTTGTCTTCGTAGAACCATATTTGGTCTGCGTTGGAGGATGTGTTCTGCATGACTTAGCTCCTGATGAAATACAACCTTTAAGGTCATATCCATTCGTTGAGATGTTTGATTAGTGGGGTGATAGACTGCCTAGTCCTGGGGGACGGGCTTTAAAGCAAGAGGTTGAATTCAGGCAGCCAGCTGCAGCGCTGCACTGAGGGCTTTCTGTTTGATGACGGCGCCTTGGCCAAACCACGCCGAATCCATGCGGTATTCATTGCTGCGGGCGCGGCGCTCATGGTCGACGTACTCGGTGACGGCGTTGAGCAATCCCCAGGCGGTGCCGTGTGCTGCCTCCAGCTCTGAACCTCGACCACGGCCTTCGTACAAGCTTTGCACCTGACGCTGTGCTCGCTCGTTGGGGCGTGATCCAGGCTTTGAGTTGGCAGGCTGGGTGTCGCAGAGCACCTGCGTAAGAAAGTCCGTGACCTCATGCGACTTTACTTTGCGCTCTGCCAGATGTCGCATCCGGTACATGAACTCATCCCATTGCGAGACGGCGATTCCGAGTTGTTTCTTGACCAGCTTCGGATCGAAGCGCGTGCTGTGGGGCACCTTGATCGCTTGGGCAGCACCGTTGATTGCGATGCTCAGCGTGTTATTGCAGACCACGCGCACGGTGGTGGGCGTCGCCGTCGTGGCCAGCGTGCCATCGCATGAGGTCGCCAGTAGCAAATAGCCGTTGATCTGGTCCTTCCCTTTGAGCGCAGTGTGCTGACCCGTACGCGCCAATGCCCAGAATTTGCGTCCGCCCTTTAATACGCCAGCGGTTTCCAGCTCGTAGCCCGAAAACTCCGTGAGGTCTCGATAGAACTCCAACACCTCGCGCGGCTGCACGACTTGATAGCGCTGCGAGACCACCGATAGAGGTTCCTTTGTGTCGGATCGAAAAAGCACCTTCTGCTCGGGAAAGGAATGAATCGCGCCCAGGTGTGCAACTGCATCGGATTTGAAATGAACCGGGCTTTCCTGGATCTGCCAGTTCATGCCGGCCTCGTGCTGCCAGACTTCGAGAGGCTGTTTTTGAGTAAGTTGATTGCCCAGGCCATGCCAGGGTGTGGTGCCGACGTAAGCCATTTGTTCGATTTGATGAGCCATGGTGGTACTCCTTTAGACATAGAAAGGCATGACGACTGCGCGCTGCGCAGTCGTCATGCTGGAGAGGGATTGGGAGGTTTTGATTCAGGCAGGCAAGTTGAAGCGATGTCCGCAGGCGAGACAAAGATTGTTTGCCAGGACATGACGATCCAGCTTTTCTCCGAGCTGGGCGCCGAGTACGCATCCACCTACGCCGCCGATAAGACCGCCTAGAACAGCGCCGGAGGCTGCACCGACGGTGGTGCCAAGCGGGCCTGCGACAGCGCCAACAGATGCACCGAGTTGACCGCCAGCCAGTGCAGAGCGGGCGCCCCGCGCTGCACCGCCAACGGCACCGATGGCCGCACCTATCTTCATTGCTGTTCTGATTAATGCGATATTGGGGGAGTTACAGAGAGGGCATAGCAATGACATGGGTAGCTCCAGGGTGGGGGAGGGTCATTGCGGTGATGTATGACTGTAAAAGTTTTGAATGAGATTCTGCGGTCGGTAAGATCAAATGGTTCGGTAGATTAACGTCGCCCCATAGCCGCCGTTGGGCATAGGGGCAGGAGTCGGCCAAAAGCGGACATATCGTTAAACTCCATACTGTCAGCCGATTAACCCGAGAGACGGTCCAAGATCCAATCCTCAATACTCGCACCCGTGCACTCAGACGTTTGGTGGGGGGGCAGATCAGCGAAATGGGACCACAGCACTGTGGATTGAAACGCCGTCGACAGAACGGTCTGAGCTAGCGCTCGTCAGCTTATACGTCTATAAATCACGACTTATGTGACATACACGAGTCTCCCTCGGCACCAGCAAAATGAAGAGAGGCCTGGATTATCAGTGCATTTTTTTTCCTAGGGCGTAGACTTGGCGGAATCATATCTCCACTTATTGCCAGTTGCCTTAAACAAGGAGTTCCGTTTTGGGAAGGAAAGCCGAGCCCCGCATACCAGCGGAAAAAAAAGCTACTGCATCCCCCTCTGTCCGCATCGATGACATGTGGACGAAAAACCCTGCAATCATAAAGAAGTTTCTGGACGCAAGGCCGGAGTTCGAGCAGCTGTGCACCGAGGTCGAATACATTCTGAAAAAAAAGGTCTCGGCAGCGCACATTGAGACCTCATTTTTGGGGTCTAGGGCTAAGACCCTTAATAGTTTTCTAGAAAAATTAAACCGTAAAAACTACACGGATCCTTTCAACCAGTTAGATGATTTAGCAGGAGTAAGGGTTGTATGCCTTTACAGTAGCGATATTTCCAATGTCATTGACATAATACGCAATGAATTTGAAATAGTTCAAGAAATTGATAAGCGAGAAGAGCTTGAAGCCAACAAGTTTGGATATACCGGGAACCATTTTATAGTACGTTTAGGTACTAACTACTCAGGCGCCCGATACGATGATCTTCGGGCTTTGAGATGCGAAATTCAAGTTCGCACCGTTGTACAGGATGCGTGGTCCATAATCCAACATCACATGGTTTACAAAAAAGAGTCGCAAGTACCATCCAATCTTATACGAAAACTTAATGGGCTTGCGGGCTTATTTGAAACTGTAGACGATCAATTCGAATTCATAAGAATGCAGCGTGATATATATTTGGATAGCGTTCGAGTGAGTAAAAGCGCACCAAGCGATTTCTTAGAAAACGAACTAAATTATGATAGCCTAGTTGAGTTCATGCAGTGGCGCTACGACGAAGTGCTCGATGAGGATGAGCGAGAAATGGTATCGACACTACTCGACGTACTGAACGAAATCGGAATATTAAAATTAAAAGAAATTGAGCTTTTACTCGTAAAAAACGAGAAATTCATTGATCTAGCTACAGAAGCTTACTTAGAAATTTGTCAGGAAGAGATTTCAGAGGATGATGGTTTTATTTGGGAGCCGATTAAGATACCTGTCGCAATATCTGCCAATCCTGAATGGCGAAGTAAGTTTCCTTGGGGAAGCTTTTGGAATAATGCGTTTATTCAAGCTGATAAAAAACTATGACGATTTCATAAACGGCTCCCTCATTGCCACGCTTTTATGCGGAAACTTCGCAAAGCACCCCAAGCTGACAACGAGGGTTCGATTCCCATCACGCCTTCCTGAATCGCCCCGAGTTAAGTAGACGCTTTACAATCCTGCTTTTGGCCGAAAACTGCCGTTTGTGGCAAGTTTTACCGGCCGGGAATTATGTACGGGTAGCGGCTACACCTTTCGTAAGCGCTCCATAAACCCCACCGACTTCAAAATGGGGGGGCTTAGCTAGGCGATGCCGGCGAGCAGTTCCACGGCAACAGGGCTTCGTAATCTTCGACAGAGGTCGCCATTGGCAGGTG
>Ga0105854_1000123_pt1 | contig 41801 bp, 30 predicted proteins | sample OrgsoiDNA_201058_FD_89679 | JGI IMG/M metagenome (GOLD analysis project Ga0105854, IMG submission 89679) | Permafrost soil microbial communities from the Arctic, to analyse light accelerated degradation of dissolved organic matter (DOM) -... | ecosystem: Environmental > Terrestrial > Soil >... | reverse complement strand
TATCGCCAGGACGCAGGGGGACCTGAACGGACTGAGCGAGGCGAAAAAGAAATACCCCGAAAAGAGCGCTGACGAGTTGCGCAAGACCGATGTCTACAAAGCAGAGATGTCGAAATACGGCACGGGCAGTGCCATCCAGCAGGGGCTGCAAGCCGCGACGGCGGCAATACAGGGCTTAGCAGGCGGTGACCTGAAAGCGGCCCTTGACGGAGGTGCCGCGCCGTATCTGGCGGAGGTGGTGAAAAGCGGTGCACTTTACTGGCAAATGGAACAGATGCACACCAAGCTCTGGTGGGATGACGAGGTCGTGCATTACCTTAATCTGCGCGCCGTCCCCACCTTGAATATCAGTGATGAACATATTGACGGCGTCTGGACCACCGTCAATGAACTGGATATCAATGTCATGGTGTTTTATGAACTGCGCCGGGTGCACTGACAAGGACTTCAGTCGACAAGTTCTATTTTTATCACCCGCGAATCTCCCCGCCCATGGTCATCTACGGCCCGAATGCGGTATTGCCCGCTATTTTCCGGACGCCATTGAATAGCGCTTTTGCTGGCACTGCTGCCCAGGTAGATATCATCCACAAACCAATACAGGATGTTGCTGTCAGCGTCGGTAGTCGCGTTGAATACAATGCTGTCGCGACCCTGCTGAGATTGGCGCAGCGTATACGTGGTGTTACGTAGTGGCGAGGTGATACGCGGTGGGTTGCCACTGACCGCCGGGCCGTCATTTTTACAGCGTCCTGCACCTGGCGGCGAACGCTTAGGCAACCCGGCCTGAGCAAATACGTTGGCCAGATCAGACGGCCAGAACTCGAACACCTCCGTACGGGTTTCACCAGCTTCGTAAGGAGGGCAGGCGACTTCGCCGGTGTGAATATCCAACACCACCGGGCGATAAATTGTGTCGACTTTGATCGGTGATTTACCCGGAATAAACCAGGTTTTACCCACCTGCTGGCACCAGGGTGTTGGCAGATCACCACTGGCCAGACAGATATCGACCCGTTTCAGCTGTTTAGGCCAGGGATGTTTGGGCTCGCGCAGGGTGGGGTAATTGGCTTGAATACTGTCGATAATATTAAAGAACAGCGGGGCGGCTGCGTCGGCACCGACAAAGGCACCGTTGCCCTTACTGTCGAAATTCCCCTCCCATACTACAAGTACGTAAGGTCCAAAAATCCCGGCGGTCCAGGCGTCACGAAATCCCCATGACGTACCGGTTTTCCAGTAGACCGGCAGGCTGGCCTGCTTTTGTGCCAGCGTATCGCCAGGGCGGCGGTGCTGACGCAACATATCCAGGGTGATAAAACTGGCTTCTTCACTTAACAGCCGCACCGGGGCGGCTGCCGGATCGCTCTTTTGCAGTCGCAGCGGTTTGAGTTCTCCCCGGTTCGCCAGCAGGGCATACAGTTTTGCCAGTTCCTGCACAGTCACTTCGCCACCTCCCAGCACCAGCGACAGGCCGTAGTGGTTTTCGCTGGCCATGTTGGCGACGCCGGACAGGCGCATAAACTGATACAGCGTCGGGTTACGCAGCCGTGAGGCGACATACACGGCAGGAATATTACGGCTGAAGTTCAATGCATCGGTGGCAGTCACCGGCCCGAGAAAACGCCGGTCGAAGTTCTCTGGCGCGTAAGCACCAAAGGTTGAGGGCACGTCTTTGAGTATAGTCATCGGGTGCAGCACACCCTGTTCGAGGCCCAGAGCGTAAATAAAGGGCTTAAGGGTGGAACCCGGCGAGCGTTTGGCACGTGTACCGTTCACTTGTCCCTGAATCTCACGGTTGTAGTAGTCGGCGGAGCCGACCAGCGCCCGTATCCCCATATCCCGCGTATCCACCAGCAGCGCCGCCGCGTTGTGAATACCGCGGCTGGCGTTGCGGGTGATGAAGGCGTCGACCTGTTTCTCTACCAGCCGTTGCAGGCCGGCGTCCAGTTCGGTATCGACGCGGTTATCGGTGCGCTGCAACGGCGGGTGATCCTGGCGTATCTGCTCGATAAAATGCGGCGCAATGTAGGGCATCTGTTCTGGCTGGCGCAGGCTCAGCGGCAGTTTAAACAGCGCAATTTGGCTGCTGTCCGTTGGGTAATGCTGTTGCCAGCGGGCAAACAGCCGGTTGCGCGCAGAATTCAGCGCGCTGCCGAGCACGCCGGTGCGGGTATCTATTCGAAAGCTGGGGGACTGTGGCAACACCGCCAGCGTTAGCGCTTCCGGCAGGGTCAGATCCTGCGGCGCCTTGCCGAAATAGATCAGGCTGGCTGCGCCGATACTTTCAATATTGCGGCCATACGGCGTGTAATTGAGATAGGCCTCAAGAATATCGTGTTTGGAATAACTCAGTTCAAGCTGCACGGCGCGGACAATCTGCCACAACTTACCCGACGGCGTGCGGGTATTCAGGTGCCAGTGCATGCGGGCCAGCTGCATGGTCAGCGTCGAGCCACCTTGAAGTTTGGCACCGCGGATATAGCTGCGCCAGAAACCCCGTAACAGGCTGACCGGATTAAAACCCGGATGAGAGTAAAACCATCTGTCTTCATGTAGCTGAATGCCTTTGACCAACAGGGGGGAAACCTGTTCCAGCGGCGTCCAGGTGCGGTAACGTTCGTCATTGGCGAGCGTAATGCGCAACAGAACGCCCTGACGATCGTAATAGGTGCTGGAAAAAGGCAGCCCCTGAGACAGCGGCGGGTGTGGCCACAGGCGAAAGCCGATGACCACCAGCGCCAACAGAAAAACGGCCATCAGGCCGTTTTGCATGAGACGTTTAAGGGAGTGGGGGAAAGTCCGGTTGTATTTCATCGATAACCCGAAACAGGCTAAGCCCCTTCCCGTATGAGAAAGGGCTTAGCGAATGGCTATTTTTTAGCGTCAGCCGGAACCACCACAATGTTGCCTGTACCGACAGACAACGCCTGGATTTCCCGATCGTACATCGCTTCGCCAAAGGCTGGCGGTATCACGAAACTGCCGGTGTTGGTGGACTTGATCTGATAAACAAATTCCTGCACTTCGGTGCTGGCGCTGCCGTAAATGATCACCCGGTCATCGCGGACATCGCTGTAGTCCGGCTGCCAGGTTGAACCGTTGGCGGCGATAGGCGAACGCCAGACGTTATCGGTTGATGCGGCATCGCTGTCGGCATTTTCACTGTCGCTTTCCGGTTCAGGCGCGGCCTGCTGCACCACTTCGAAACCGCCCGGCAGCAGATCAACAATCGCCAGGTTATTCAGCCCTTCCTTCGCATTGGCACGGATTTTCAGATGCACATTGATCTTCTCACCCAGCGTCACCTGCGTCACCGGTTTACCCTGCTCGTCAGTATAGTCACGGGTGATTTCCAGACCTCGAGAAATGGCTTTCTGCGGTGCCTGTACGTCGTAACCCGACTGAGTAACCACATACCAGGCCGGTGCGTCATTCGGGTTGGTGAACTGAATCGCCTGCGTATCGGCGTTGAAACTGCCCTGAGCGAACAGACCCTGCAGGGTTGAGATCACATCCGGCTGCGCCTGTTTATCTTTACTGATAGCGGTAATGCTCAGGTCTGCGGCGTTGGTCTGTTGGGCTATCTGGCCGGAGTAACTGTCCAGCGCCAGAATGCTCATGGCAGAAGAGTAGGTGGTGTAGCGCTCTTCTTTCAGCGAACGCACGATGTTCTCCAGCACCTGCGGTGGGATCGACCTGGCTTTCTCCGGGAAATGACGGGTGATGAGGTACAGACGCGTGGCGTCCTGCACCAGCGGGTCAAAGTAATTCTGCGACCACCATGCGGTGTTGTAGGCCTTGCTCAGCTCATCCCAGCTTGGTTGCAACAGTTTATTCGCCTCGTCATCCATCTTCAGCAGACGGTAAGACGACGCCAGATAGAGCGCGCTGAGGTCGGTCTGCCAGGTCTTAGCGTATCCTCGTTGCAGGCTGTCCTGCACCGAAGCCAGCGAGTTGGTCGTCACTTCGCCCTGCAACGTCAGCAGGTAAACCGCAAACGCACGCAGACGCAGGTGATACAGGTCGTCATATTTGCTGGCGGCAAGCTCACGCAACGCGGCATTGGCATCTTCGAGCATACCGGCCGGCAGGGTGTAACCGGCAGATTTTGCCAGCAGCATATATTGCACGACATACGGCGTGATGAAGGGGTCGGCAACCGGTGAGGCTTGCCACAGACCGATAGCGCCGCTGTCATTTTGCCGTGAACGCAGGGTGCGCAGCATAGTGTTCAACTGCGTGCTGACCGCCTGCTGGCTGAGCTTCCCTTTCATCTGCGGATACTTACTTTGCAGGATCAGCGGAATGGAACGGCTGACAATCTGCTCAGAACAGTAATAGGGATAATCTTGCAGATACTGCGCCAGTCCGCTGGTCAGCACCAGCGGTGAGTTCGACACGCGTGCGTCACGCTGGGCATAGGCGTCAAACAGGGTACGCAGATGATCGACGGTTTGCTCTTTACCCTCCATGCGGCCCATGACTGACTGGGTGCGGAACGGCATGGCCGGGCGCACCGAGGTGCTGATAACTCGGCGGCTGCTCTTGTCAGCATAGGTCGCGTCAAACACCAGCGGCGCATCGCCCAGTTCGGCTTTGGCGCGCAGACGGAAGGTTACATTGCCTTCGCGTTTGGCCGCCAGTTTCAACGACTGCTTGGCCTTGCCAACCACTTCCAGCTGCGGTGGCGGTGTCAGATTCACACTGATATCCGCTGGCTGACCACCCAGGCCTTCGAGGTTATTGCTCACGCCGACGCTGACATCAAATTCATCGCCCGGTGCCACCATTGACGGCACGTTCGGCGTCATGATGAAGTTGTCGCGCACCGTCGTGCCGGTTTGCGCGGTACCGATTTTATCCGGGGTGACCGATATGGCCATCACGCGGATTTTACCGTTGAAGTAGTCGGGTACCGGGTAGTTAATCTGTGCACGGCCGTTGATCGGCAAGATACCGGACCAGAAGGCCACCGGCTTATCACGTTTACGTTTGAACGGATTGAGATGCAGATCCAGCCCTTCACCGGCGTCACCGCCAGGCGCTGAGGTGAGAGACATCAGTTTGCTGAACTCAGGCAAAATCAGATCGAGGATCTGCGCACTCTCCACGCTCAGTTCACGTTTACGGAAGAAGTACTCCAGCGGATCTTTCAGCTTGTAGCGGGCAACCTGCAAGATGCCTTCGTCTACCGCAAACACCACGACGTTTTGCGGCGAATCGGTATTGACGGTGATCGGCAGTATCTGCCCCGGTTTAATCACCTCTGGCGTGGTCAGTTGCAGTCCGGCTTTGCGCGCGCTGGTGCTGATCTTAAACGGCATGACGCCGTAGCTCAGCGGGCTCATAAAGATCTCGTCTGAGTTGACGTCACGCACAAACTGCACGTTGATGTAGCCGTTACCTTCCATGTTGGTCGGAACGCGGATCTTCTGCACCGAACTGGTGGTAGATGTCGTGAACCACTGCCAGCTGTAAACCTTGTCTTTCTCGATGGTGATCAGGCCGCTGCCGGTATAGGGTGCGTTAATGGCGATGTCGATCTCTTCACCAGGCTGATATTCGCCCTGATTGAGCTTGAGTTTCAGTTCGGCATTGCGGTCCAGTGACCGGCTGAGGTTTGCATTGCCCGCCACGCTGTAAGAGACGCGGTTCAGCACCTGGCCCTGCGCCGTTTTCACTACCAGCACGTAGTCGCCGGGCTGGCTGGTTTCCAGGCGTAAATCCTGACCGGCAGCGGCGATGGACAGCGGCTGGTCGGAGACCGGTACTTCACGCATTTTCGATTGGTATTTATAAACGCCGGAGTCCTGTTTGGTCAGCACCGAAATATATTTCTGTTCGATAAGCGACAGCGTCAGGTCAGGCAGGGCGATCTTCTCCAGCGATGGATTGACCGCAATCAGGTTGAGATGACGTTCGGCGCCTTTATTGATATAGCCCAAATCGCCGTCGGCTTTCACACCGACCAGATAATCATAGGGTGACACCAATACGCGGGCAGTGGCGGCCACAGAACGGCCGCTGCCTGCGGTAAAGGCTTCGGAAAGCAATTGCAGCTGGTAAGTTGCGTCAGCATAGGATTTCAGATCCAGCGGAATGGTCGCTTTGCCATCGACATCCGTGGTCTGATCCTGCAATTCAGTGTCGAAGCCGTCGCTGTTGGTGCGGTTCTCATAGAACAGGTAATCCGGGAACTGATCGAAGCTCGGGTACATCGGGCGCAGCGTCAGTTTTGAGGTGACGCGGCGCTCTTGCGCTGGCGTACCAAACAGATTCTGTACGTCGATATCGGCCTTCAGTTCGGACGGCTTCACCCAGCCCTGTTTACGATCCGGCGTCAGTTGGAGTTTGACTTTCAACTGATCGGGTTCGAACTCTTTCACGTTTACAGCCACGTGGCCGAGCAGGGTAGAGGTATCCTTATCTTTGCCTATCAAATAGAGATAGACGTTCCACTCGCCGGTAGGCGAGCTTTCGCTGGTGGCGTAACTCAGTTCGTTAAAGCCGCTGGCGTTGAGGATCAGCGGTTGGGTGCTCATCAGGGTATCGCGCGGGTCGCGGATTTCAGCGCGTACCGGTACGCCCGCCAGGCTGTTACCCCACACGGCGGTGCGGGTAATAAGCCCGATATTAAAGGTGTCACCAGGCCGGTAGACACCTCGATCCGAGAACAGATAGCTGCTCAGGGTACGCGGGTCGGACGGGGTCTCTTCGCCGCTGATATCAAAGCGCGACAGATCCAGACCGCGGTCGTTGTATTCACCCGTTGGCAGGAAGGAGACGTCCCCCTCTTTTTCCACCAGGAACATCACCGGCTGGCGCTCGTTTTTATACACCTCGAGCGCTGGGAAACGCGCGTGGCCATCGGCGTCGGTCGTTTGGGTGACCAGCGCTACGCCGTTTTTACCGATGACGGAGACTTTGGCATTGGCGACCGGCTGGCCGGAGTGGACTGACTGTACGAACACGTCACGGCTTTTGTCCTGTGAACGCTTACTGATGATGCCCAGATCGGTGATGACCACAAAACGTGAGTCACCGACGCTGGCTTCGCTTTCATCGTCGCCGCTTTCGCTGTTGTATTGATCGTCCTGAGCGGCTTCGTCGGTTTTGATCTCTTTCTTCGCCGGATCCCACGGGGTCAGGGTCAACAGGAAAACGCCACGGCGCGCGTTCGGGTTATCCGACAGGTAACGAGAGAGGTCGATACCCTGATAGCTGACTTCGCCTGGTTTTTCGTTGTTCACGGCGCTGGTGTATTCAAAATGCTCGGTGAAATACTCATCGCTCAGGCGATTGAACTGTGCCGAGGAGTAGTCACTGCTTTTGAATGACACGATATGTTGCAGCTGGCTTGGGATCACCCGCTTGATGTCGAGTTTGAGGCCCGGCACGTTTCGTGCCGCCACGCTGATCTGTTTTTCTCCACTCATCGACAACAATGAGCCCTGGGACATAAAGCTCAGCGAGGTAGGGTAGTCAGGCACGACAACCAGCTGATAGCGCTTCTCAGGCATTTTGTAGCCACCGAAAGAGGTCAGCGTATTGGCTATCTCGACCAGCATGTAGCGTTTGGCGGGTGCATCAAATTTAAAGCTGAACTGAGGTTGATACTCCTGTTCGGCATCGTTAAGCGTCAGCTTCACCGGCGTGGATTGATTAATAATGCCCGTATCAATTTCTGACATATCCCACGGATAGACAGCGTCTGTGTCGTCATCATTATTGTCGCTGTCTTTCGGATTTTTTTCCGGCAGCAACCAGGCTTTCACCGCGCCACCGATCTCTTTATCTTTTACCGCGTCGCTCAGCGCCACGATCAGGGCGCGCTCGCCCTTATTGTCATTGGCATCTACCACGGTGGCGCTGACATCTTTCACCGCCAGACTGTAGAGCGTAGGGACAGCCACCCAATTATTTTTGACCGTGGAGGTTGGCTGCGACGCAGCGGTTGATTTCACCCCTTTTCCAATCGCAATATGCACGGAGCCGCCGTGGTCGAGTGCCTGTAACGCTTCAGAGTGCACCCAGGCGTTGAGTTTTTTCTCATCATAGACCAGCGAATAATTGAGCTTTTTCTCCGGCGTCTCTTTGCCCTCGGTCAGCCCCAGCGATATTTGTTTTTCAAAACTGGCGACGTCCACCGGCGCATTAAACTGCACGCGGAAGATAGCGCTGCGCTTTTTAGGGTCCTGCGGATCCTGATAGTACTCGGCCTGACCCAGCTGATAATCAAACGCTGGCACGTTGACGTCATATTCGGTCTGCGTGATTTTGCTCTGCGGGGCCAGCAATTTGGCGGGATCAAGTTTGATTTTGTAGGTTGCGCCCATCGGCAACGGGGCTTTTGGCGTAAACACCAGCGTCGAAGCATTACGCCACTCCCACTGACCTTCTGCGGACGGCGAGAGGCTGATGCCCTGATCGACGTTTTTACCCACCAGCGTGATCGGCGCTACTGAGTTTCTGAAGTACAGGGAAATTTCCTGTGGCAGGCGGCTGTTGGTGGTGTAATTGACGAGTTGCGGCGGGGAGACGCGCAGCGTGGTTTCTTGATAGACCAGCGGTGCCGGTTCTATCGGTTGCGGGCGGTTGAGCCAGACGTGGTAACCGTAAAAGCCGCCGACGGCCAGCAAAACCAGCAACAGCAAGGCCGCACCCACCGATTTCGGGTGATTCTCGACCCCGCGTTCCAAACGCGCAAAACCGTTTTTCAGGCCACGGGCACTCGTGGTTGCCCAACCCGGCGCACGCCACTCAATGTTGCCGACGATCGGGCGGAAAATCCGTCCGATCAACCAGAAGACTTTACACACCACCCAGCACACGCCTTTGATCAGCGTAAAGGGCAGGCGAAGCAAAAACCGTAATAAATCCATTATTTGAACCTTTTTCCTGTCATTAAGGATCGGAGTCACTGCGCGCCACCTAACCTTTTGATGAGCAAAAGTCTGTTCCAGGCTGGCCATCGGGGGCGCTGTATTTGTAAGGAATGGTAAGTAAAAGCGTTAAAAATAGCGAATCAATAAAGGCTATTTTCAGCTCATCTTGCACCATCCTGCTGACAGGCTCTCGGTGAGAGGCATAAATCATAAATAAAAATGATAATTTTTCTCACTTATCGTCAGCCTTGAGGGAGGTATTCTCATACGGTTCAGTGGGTTGTCTTTTAGAGGAGATATTTTTCTTATCGAAAAAACAACGCCATATCACAGATGAAAAATCTTCATAAAGAAATCACTTTTCAAATTTTGCGAATTTTTATTACATAATCTATACGTTAACTTAACCTAAATTTATCATTAAAATCATTTCTGTCGTCTGACGCAGAAGGCTTTTAACGGGCCAAGCCTCATACAAGGGCTTCTTTTGGATTTATTTCGAGCAGATTCACGGAGGAACTGATAACTGAAAATGCTGTTTAATTATGCCTGCCGGAGCCTTTATGCATCGCCGACCGCCATTATCTAAAGTTGCCTTAGCCGTTCTCTCCGTCGTCGCTTCACCTTGCGTCTTTTTATTTCCCTTTCCGGCCGCTGCCGTGGTGTTACAAGCATTCAACCCTGCTGATAATGACCAGTTGGTGGGCGATTTGCTGGTCACCAGCGGCAGCAGCGTTGACCTGACCGGCAACCAGCGCTTTCAGCCTGGCGTGGACGGCTCAGTAAGCAGCACGCTGGGCGCGCTGCAGAGCCTCGGGCGTATCGTCAACGATCATGGTGCTATTGGTGCAAACCGGCTGGATATCGGCCCGGCTAACTTTGGTATCACCATCCCTGACCCTACCACCGGCGGTAATACCACCTTCCAGGTCTACAACCCATCGAACCTGGTGGCGCTGAGTCCCATCAATGCCAGCACCGCTGTTTCAGACGTGGTGAACGTGGGGGACAATCAATACATCAATACCCGCATCGCGGACGTGAATACCGGCGGCACGCTGAACGTCAATATCGGCCAGGCGAATGCGGCTTCAACGGCCAGCACTAACGGCTGGAGCATGGCGGCCAAGCAGAGCACGCTGTTCAACGTGGACGGCACCGGCGGTGCCGACACCACGCTCAACTGGAATTCCAATAACCGCATTACGTTTACCGGTACGGCGGCTAATCCGACCGTACCGCGGCAGTTTGCCGTCGCTAACCTGATCACTTATCAAGGCGCGTTCACTGTCCAGACGCTGGATAATCAGGTGAATAACTTCAATGTCACCACGGCCGCTGGCCTGAAAAGCTACAACGACTGGCTGATAAGCCAGCTTCAGTCCGGCAATCTGGACAAAAGCAGCTACCTTTCCAATTTCAATAAAGCGTTTACGCTGACCAACACCACCATTGATTACAACATCTCTGCCAACGATCCGACCGATGACATCGCACAGGCTATGGGCAACCGCATTGTTATCAATGCCACTGGCCCGAATGCCAAAGTCAACGTGGCGGCAGGTAAAACGCTGGAAGTTATCGGCGCGACGGGAGGGGCTATTCATGCCACTAACGGCGCACTGGTCACGGTTAACGGCAAAGTCAGCAGCGCCAGTTCATCAGGGGAGGGGGCGGCGCTGTACCTCGATAACAGCGCTGGCGTCAATAATGGCGTGATTAACGGCGGTTTTGTCAATAAAACGGATGGTACCGGGGTCAGCACAACAGGGTTTGGTTCCAACGGCGTTCAGGTACTCAATAACAGCACCTTTACCAACAACGGCATTGTCAACTTCGCCACCACGGGGGGTGTCACCTCTGCGATTAACCTGGGCGTGGGGTCAACGGCTAACAACAGCGGCAATATTAACGTCGGTGTTAACGGCTCCAGCGCCAGCGGCACCACTACCGGCGTATTAGTCGGTGATGCGACGGCAAGCTTTATCAATAATTCCGGCGGCACGATTTATCTCGGGCGCGGGCCGCAGAACAGCCTGACCGATAGCCCAACTGACACCTCGGTCAACCAGAGCGGGCTGACCGCCGGAGTGCAGGTGAACAGCGGAGGCAGCGGCATCAATAACGGCAGCATCGTGATTGGCTCGAAGGTGCAGAACGGCGCGGGCATGTTTGCCAACGGCGGCAATGCAACCACGATGATTAACAACGGCAACATCGACGTTAACGGCAAAGCCACCGCGGTGCCGCGTGAGAATATCGCCATGTCGGTAGTCAATGCGGGCAGCGGCGGCAATATCAACAACGCCGGTACTATCAATCTCAACGGGGTCAATGCCACCGGGATCAAAGTGATTGCGACGGCGGGAAATACGGCAGCCGCCAACTCCACCGGGACGATTAACGTGGCAGGCGGCGCAGACCCGGCCAGCGGCACGCGCAATTTCGGCGTCTGGGTTGAAGGACAGGGAACCGGCACCGCCAGCGCAGAAGTTGACGGGCCTATCAACCTGTCGGGCAACGGCGCAATCGGGGTACATGCGCGCGGTAATGCCACCGTCGATGTGGCCGTGCAGGCGGTTCCGACGTTCACCGGCGGCAGCAACCAGATCGCCTTCTTCGCCTACGGCCCGAATGCCAAAATCAACACCATTGGCAATAACGCGTTTAATGTGACCACCACCGGCTCAACGCTGTTCCGCCTTGAACAGGGCGCTGACTTTGATGGCACCGATCTGTCACTGACCGCGTCGGGTATAAACTCGGTCGGCGTTATCGGCACCGGCACGGGCGGCACCGTGGTGGCGACAAAAAATGCCACGCTGGAGGTGTCTGGTAACGGCGCTACCGGCGTGATTGTTGAAGGGGGAGCGACAGGCACCATTGATGCTGATACCACCATAAACCTGTCTGGTACTCATGCCGTGGGTGCGATTGCCGATGGGCAAAAACATACCTTAACCGGGGCCAACAGCGGTTCAGCCTCGCCCAATACCACGCTGACGTCGGCCGCCGTGCTGACTTCCGCGCAAAATGGATTAACCGGTTATATCGCCCGTAACCGCGCCGCGCTCACCAATTCGGGTGACATTACCTTTACCGGTGCCGGGGCAACCGGTATCCGCGTCGAGAGCGGGGCGACCGGCACTAACACGGGGAACATTTCAATTAACGACGGCGGTACCGGGATCGTGGTCAACAGCGGCACCGGCACTCTGAATACCAGCGCCAGCACCAGCGGAAAAATTGACGTCAACGGTGGCAGTACGGCCTCCCGCACGACCGGGATCAGCGCCAGTGGCAGTAAAGCCACCGCCACCCTGAGCAACGGATCACTGATTAACCTTAACGGCGTGGGGGCGATCGGGGCCGAAGCGGTGAATGGCGGCACGGTCACCGTATCGGGAACGGCCACGCCAGCGTTCAATAATACGGACCAGATTGCATACCACGCCATCGGCGCCGGTTCGACTATCAACAGCGCAACCAGTGTGTTGAACGCCTCGACCGATCGCTCCACGCTGTACCGTATTGAAGACGGCGCGGCCCTGGCGCTCAGCAGCGGCTCGGTTCTGACGGCGTCGGGTGCCGACAGCCAGTCGCTGGTCGCGTCCGGTCTTAATACCAGTATCAACACCCGGGGGTCGAGCCTGATTGCCAGCGGCAACGGCGCGCGGGGCATCCTCGCAGAAGGCGGGGCAACGGGAAATCTGGATGCGGCAAGCCAACTGACGCTGAGTGGCGTAAATAGCATAGGCGGCGTTGCTGACGGACAGAAACACGACCTTACCGGTGCGGCCAGCGGTGCGCCGGCGGCGACGACGTTAACCAGCGCCGCCACGCTGACGGCCAGCGCCAGCGGGGCCAACGGTTACGTTGCAAGCAATCTCGGGCAGGTGATCAACAACGGCCTGATGACATTCAGCGGGGATAATAGCACCGGTTTGCTGGCGCAGGCCGGAGGTAGCGCCAGCAATAACAGCACGGCCACGCTGACCGGTAATAACAGCAGCGGTATGGCGACGGCCTCAACCGGCACCGCCACCAACGGCGGTACCCTGACCCTGAGCGGCACCGGTTCGACGGGAATGAACGCCTCACAGGGCGGGACGGTAACCAATGCCAAAGCAATCAATCTGACCGGCGCCAGTGGCACCGGCATGTCGGCCGGGCAGGGGGCCGCGGCAGTCAATAACGGCACGCTTAATCTTACGGGTGACAACAGCAACGGGATGACCACCACCCCAACCGGCAGCGCGACCAACGGCGGCACCCTGACCCTCAGCGGCGCAGGCGCAACAGGGATGAACGCCTTACAGGGCGGGATGATAACCAATGCCAGCACGGTGAGTTTGACCGGCGCCAGTGGCACCGGCATGTCGGCCGGGCAGGGGGCCATGGCAGTCAATAACGGCACGCTCGATCTCGCTGGTGCAGACAGCACCGGCATTCTTGCCAACTCCGGCAGTCATATCTCTAACAACGGTACGCTGCATGTCACACAGGGCACGGGGATTGACGTCAGCGGGGCCGGGACAACGGTGGCGCAGGCCGGTGTCATCAATGTTGATGACGGTGTCGCGGGTATTCGTGTCGGGGAGGGGGCTCAGCTATTACTGAACGGCGTTAACAGCACTATCACCTCCGGCGGTACGGCACATGGCGTGCTGCTCGATACCGGCGTGACGGGGCTGACGATGAACGACGTTACCCTGAATATCACCGGCAGCGGCAACGGGATTGAAAACCGTGCCGAGACTGGTGACGTCACCCTGAAAGGCTCGACCATTAATATCGCCAACGGCAGCGGTGTGCGTACCGCAACTGCGTTCGACCCGGCCTCTGCACTGCGGGTCAACGTGAGCGGCAGCGGTACGGCGTTTAACTTTACGCAGGCCGATCTCTCCCCTACGCAGGGGGCGCTGAACTTAGGCAGCGGCTATGTGTTCAACGTCACCGGCGCGGGCGGGACCGGGATTAACGCCAACACCACCGGCGACGTGGTCACGGCCGCGACGGTCAATATCACCGACAGTGCAGGCGGCTCAGCGCTGGTCGCGGGCAATGCCGGTGCGGTCCTCAATACCGGCGTGCTGACTTCGGCCAGCCTGACGGCCCCGGTCGTCGATCTCAGTCACGGCACGACCGCACGCTTTGAGAACCAGGGCACCATTACACCGTCGTCCGCCAGCGGGATCGCAGTTGCGGGCAGCGGCGGCAATGACAATATTCTGCTCACCTCCGGCAGCGTCGTGGGTGACATCAATACCGGCGACGGAGATGACACCATTACCTGGAACGGCGGTACGCTGGACGGCAGCCTGACGCTGGGGGCAGGTAACCTCAACCGTGCGTATATCAACGGCGTGGATCTGTCGCAGACGCGCCATATCACCAGCGGGATCGGTACCGATAACGAGGTCACCTTCACCCACATTGTGTCGCGCGGCGGCAGTTTTGACACCGATGACCTGAGCCGCGGCGTTAACCTTGGTAACGGCTGGAACGTGATTAACTTCGTCGACAACACCCAGTGGGAATTGACCGGTGACCTGAAGCTGGCGCACAGCAACGTTAACATCGACAGCACCTCTACCCTGTTTGCCGGCAATGAGGTCAACCCGACCCTCTCTGGCGGTGAGCTGAACTCGGTTATCGTCACCAATGCCGGCACCCTTGATTTAACCAACGGCAGCGGATCGCCGGGTAACAGCCTGACCATCGCGGGCGATTTGATCTCCGACAGTGGCGTGGTGAAGATGATCACCAACCTCAACGAAGGCGGGGTGCTGAGCAATCAGTTTACCGATACGCTGAAAATCAACGGCAACGCCAGCAGCGGGACCACCACGCTGGACCTCACGCCGGCGGCGGTCAGTACCGGTAAACTCACCGATCTCAATCACTCTTCCACTATGGATGCCTATGAGGGGATTTCGCTGGTACAGGTCGCCGGTAATGCCAGCGCCAGCAGCTTTGCGCTGAAGGGGGGGTATCTGGCAGCAGGGCCGTGGCGCTACAATCTGTACAGTTTCGCGCCAGGCAGCAGCGACGCCAACCAGCGTGAAGTGGCCGGTGGACTCAATAACACCTTCTGGGATTACCGCATCGGCAATGCCTACGTCTGTGAAGGGGATGCGTGTAATAAAGTGAGCAAACAACCGGTTGCGGTCACGCCGACCCATCCGGGAACGCCTGAACAACCGGCGACACCGGCCGATCCTGCCGTCCAGCCGTTGACCAATCCGCCGGATGACGGTTGCGTGGTAGACGGCGTTGATAACTGCGCGCCGGGCCGTCGGGCGGTAACGCCTCAGGTGCCGTCCTACATTTCAGCCCCGGTGGCGCTGGCCTATTACAATGCGTCGATTATCGACGATCTGCATAAACGCCTCGGTGAACTGCGTCATGAGCAGAGTCTGTCTGACGGCACCGGCGGTGAGATGTTCCTGCGTTATATCGGTTCGAACATGACCTATAAATCCAACGTCGGGTTTAAACAGTTTGGTTATGACTTTGATATGGATTACAGCGCGGTGCAGGTCGGCGGGAACCTACTGCGCCTTGATGGGGATAAAGACAGCCTGCGCGGCGGCCTGGCCTATACCCACGGCAACAGCCGACTGCGGCCACAGGCGGCGGACGGATTTAGCAGCACCACCTTCAACAGCGACAGTCTGGCGCTCTACCTGACCTGGCAGCGTGAGAACGGTTTCTACATGGACGGTGTGCTGTCCTTTGATAATCACCGTGGTGAAACGGATATTGCGCGTCAGAGCGACGTGGGATCGCCGAAGGCGAAAAGCTGGAGCGCCTCGCTGGAGTCTGGTTATCCCTACCTGTTTGACAACGGCCTGAAGCTTGAACCGCAGGCACAGCTGATGTACACCCGCATTAATATGGAAAACTTCACCGACGAAGACAGCACAACGGTGGATTATCAGGATTATAGCCAGACCCTGGGGCGTTTGGGGGTACGGGTAGATCGTACCTGGGTTGATGAGAAGGGGCGTCAGTATACGCCGTACGTCAGGGCGAACTATTTCCGCGGTTGGGGCGGTGAAGCGAAAACTACCATTGGAGCCGAAAATACCGATATCAGCCAGACCTTTACCAGCGGTAAATTCGGGCAGATGGGCGAACTGGGCGGTGGAGGAACAGTGACCTTTAAAAACGATTTATCACTGTATGCCGAAGTGGATTACCGCAAGGAGATCAACAGCAACGGCGCCAGAGGGTGGGGCTATACCGGCGGGGTACGCTGGACGTTCTAAGAGATGCAGCACCGGGAAAGGCGGCCTGATTTGGGCCGCCGACCTGCCGAAAGCGACGTTGAAACCGGCTATCTGAGCGACTCAAGATGCATCAGGAACTTACTCAGCATCACCGACATTCCACCCACGTTAAACAGCAGCGCCAGCCATAGTAAGATCATTAAAAAAACGACAATTTCCGCTATCCTGTAAAACACGCATTTTCCCTCGCTGTTCACAATCCCCGAACCTTAACCTAAATTTCAGAGAGTGCCAAACACGCAAAGGAATCGGCATGGCTTTGCTCACCTTTATTGTTGAACATGAAAAGCCAGGTAATGAATAGTGGGAAGATAAATGCGTAATAGTTAATAAAAAACCAATAAAAGACCTTGATGACATGAGGCAGGTATAAACGCTGATTCATCCTGCCTCATGACCTTTAATTACACGTCTTTCTTGATTTTAAGCCATTCAGATTTAACTTTTTCTTTAAATGATTCTTTCGGAGTCTGTTTACAGGCTTCAACGACCAGAGGGGTCACTTTCTGTATACCTTCTACATTCAGCACCGCCGCTTCAGGTTTTCCATGTGAGTTTAATCCCTCAGCAAAACTGATGGCAGTAGGCTGGAAGCTATCATCTAAAGCCAGGAAGTCTTCGCAAGTCCAGGAGTTAACCGGCTTTGTATTGGCCGCTTTGCTGCTGTCCGCAGCGTAACTCGCTGTGGCGAAGGCCATTGCACCCACCATGCTGATAACTAATAATTTTAATTTCATTATTCTCTCTCCATTGAGCTAATTTATTAATCGGATTATTAATCGGGCATGCATGCATGTAGTGAAATATAGACCAGTAAAGAGGAATTGCAAACCCAACATAATAAATAGTACTTACAGGTTTAATTTGTAGCAGGCAACTTTTAACGAAAGGGTATTATATTTATCGGATGTAATTAAATAGCGGCATAAGCAGAATAATGGACGGTCGAAGTGATTTTCCCGAATTTCAATATCCTATAGGATTTTATTTATCTGTATTAATATGAATAATAAGCAGGGCGAATTATTTTTGAGCGGTATCATTGAATGTTAACGTTAAAGCCATTCTGCCAGCGTGTGGTTATTCTCTGGGTAAGGTCGCGGGTCCGCCATCTGCATCTGAGATAAGTAATGAAAAATCTGTCTTAATCAATCCTGTGGCAGCGGGCTAATCTGGGGTCTTTACCGTGACCGGAATACAGATAATGACTGATAAACTTACCCAGGCAGGGTTCTGGCGAGTCGCCCCGGATTCATCCACACTGGAGCAGCCCCGCGTTTTTATCCGCCTGTTTGTGGGCGAAGGGGAGATCGATAAAACCATCGCCTTCTATGAGAACCTGCATGGCGTAAAGGCTGATATGCGCTTTGATTTTCCTGAACATCGCCTGGTACTTGCCGCCGTAGGGCCATTCCTGATCCTTGAAGGCTCTGACGCAGATCTCCTCCCTTTCCGTTCCACCGTGGGCACGCTGCTGGTGGATGACATCTACCCCTACTTCGATCGGATTTCGGCGTCAGGTGCGGAGATTTTCTTTGGCCCGGTCGATGTTCCCACTGGTGCATGTTTCAACGCAAAATTACCGGGTGGGTTGGTGATCGAATACGTTCACCACCGGCCACAAGCTAATGAGTAAGGGAGTTTTTTGAGCAGGGAGAGGGTAAGGAAGGATAATGGTGTCCCCTACAGGAATCGAACCTGTAACTAGCCCTTAGGAGGGGCTTGTTATATCCGTTTAACTAAGGAGACACGGACGGTATTTGAACCGCCCGCGTAGTATACCCGTTTTTGTCACAATAATAAGATGTTAGCGGGCCGTTTGGTTGTTTCGTCGCCAGTTAGCTGCCTTCATCACTGCTTCACTGCGGCTTGCGGGCGTTCTGTTTCTTATTCGCCTTGTTCTTCCTGGCCTTGTTCTGATTGCTCATGTCATTGCGGATCTGCGCGTGGCTTATCAGCGCGAAGATAAAGGTGCCGCCGAAGATATTACCGGCCAGCGTCGGCAGGGCGAAGGGCCAGATAAAGTCGTACCAGGGGATAGCCCCGGTAAACACCAGATACAGAATCTCCACCGAGCCCACTACAATGTGAGTCAGATCCGCGATGGCGACCAGATAGGTCATCAGCATGATCACCCAGATTTTTGCCGTACCTGCTGACGGCAGCATCCAGACCATGGTGGCAATCAGCCAGCCGGAAATAATGCCGCTGACAAACATGGCCGTCGGCGTTTTCTCCATAATCTTCATGCTGATGGCGCGGAAAGCGGCGTCTGTATCGGCATCAAAAAACGGCACCAGATGAAATGCCAGCGCCGCGCAGGCGCAGCCAATCAGATTTCCTGCGAGTACCACGCCCCACAGTCGCAGCAAAATGGCATGATTCTTCAGCGTAGGCTTATGCATCACCGGCAGGACGGCAGTGACGGTGTTTTCCGTGAACAGTTGCTGACGTGCCATGATCACAATAATAAAGCCTGCGGTGTAGCCGATGTTCTCAATAAAGAAGCGTTCAGGCGTATCGGGAAGGCGGGCGTGCAGGATGCCTTTGACCATTAATGATGCGCTGATGGAAAGCCCGGCCGCAATCGCTGACCACATGAGCGCCAGCCCGTCACGTTCAAGCTCCTTCTCACCTTCCAGGCGGATTTGCTCATGAACGGCCGCAGCAGGTGATGGCAGATTCTCCTCATCCACTTCAATTTCTGTTCCCTGTGAATGCTCTTCGCTGTCGACATCAATGCCGGATGTCTGTTGTTTATTTTCCTGGTTCATAAGCCGCTCTCTCCGGGGTCCCGTAAATCCGTGCTGTATTAAGAAGCTGTTAAAGCATAGATGAGGCACTGCGGTTGTGCTGCGGGAACTGTCTGCATCTGCTCAATAAGTAACAATATTTTTAATTTTGTACCCTGTGGAACATATTTGCGTGGTTATGCTGGTATTGTGCGTTTTACCGGAAGTTAACGCTAAACCCCAAGCTGCGACGCGCGGGATGCTTATGATATGATGCACGCTTGTGAAATTTACGGGATGCGCCCATGTTTGAAGCCCTTAACCTCAGTTGTGTGCGCGATGAGCGAACCCTGTTTAGCGGCTTAAGTTTCACCGTTGAACCCGGTGAAATGGTGCAGATTGAAGGCCAGAACGGTGCCGGTAAAACCAGCCTGCTGCGGATTTTAGCCGGGCTGTCATTGCCGGACGTCGGCGAAGTGCGCTGGCAGGGGGAAAATACCCGCCGTCAGCGTGATATTTTTCACCAGCAGTTACTGTTTCTGGGACATCAGCCGGGAATTAAATCTGTTTTGACCGCCTACGAGAATCTGGCGTTTTATCAATCCGTTGACGGCAAAACTGACGCCGATGCCATCTATCAGGCATTGGAGCATATTGGCTTGTTGGGCTATGAAGATGTCACTGTGGCGCAGATGTCCGCCGGGCAGCAGCGTCGTGTGGCGCTGGCGCGTCTGTGGCTGACCCGGGCACCGATGTGGATCCTCGATGAACCCCTGACGGCAATTGATAAGCAAGGCGTCGCGACCCTGATTGCGCTGTTTGAACAACATGCTGAGCGTGGTGGTATGGTGCTGCTGACCACTCACCAGGATCTACAGGGTGTAAACCGCAATCTGCGTAAACTCCGCCTGACAAGTGAGTCTCATGTTTACTAAAATCCTGCGCCGCGAATTGAAAATCGCTTTTCGTAACAGTGCGGAGATTATTAATCCGCTGTGGTTTTTCATTATTGTCATCACGCTGTTTCCACTGGGATTAGGGCCTGAACCGCAGCTACTGGCGCGGATTGCACCCGGTATTGTCTGGGTTGCCGCACTGCTGGCTTCGCTGCTGTCGCTGGAAAGGTTATTCCGTGATGACTACCTGGACGGTACGCTGGAGCAGCTTCTTTTATTGCCGACGCCGCTGTCACTCACCGTGCTGGGGAAAGTATGTGCTCACTGGGTGGTGACCGGCCTGCCGTTGTTAATCCTCTCACCGGTGATCGCGTTGCTGCTCTCGCTGGATTTTAATACCTGGAAAGCGGTGTCATTGACCTTATTACTGGGCACACCGACCCTGAGTTTTATTGGTGCTATCGGGGTAGCTCTGACCGTGGGCCTGCGCAAAGGCGGCGTATTACTCAGCCTGTTGGTATTGCCGCTCTATATTCCAGTGCTGATATTCGCCACGGGTGCGATAGATGCCGCGTCAATGAGTATGCCGATTGGGGGCTATCTGGCGATCTTAGGCGCGATGCTGGCGGGAAGCGCGACACTGACCCCTTTTGCGACTGCCGCTGCGTTAAGAGTTAGCGTTCACTAATAAGAAGTGTCTGTCAGGGCCCTGACACAGAGTTATTTTACCTGTCGTTACAAAACGGCAGAAAAAACGCAACCTTTGACTAACATCACACTTCCCTATAGGGAACAATAGAGCGATGCCCATAAGTGCGGATGAGATGACCTCAGACCGCACAAGAACCCACTGAGGTTTCACGGCATACCACACAGTGTAATTTTAAAGTGAGCAACGATAACAATGTGGAAATGGTTACATCAACTCGCGCGGCCTGAACGGCTTTACCACGTTTGCGGCCGCTTTATTCCGTGGCTCGGTATCCTCGGTATTGCCTGCCTGCTCATTGGCTGGGTCTGGGGTTTCGGCTATGCGCCACCGGATTACCAACAGGGTAATAGCTACCGCATCATGTACATTCACGTCCCGGCGGCCATCTGGTCGATGGGCATTTACAGCGCGATGGCTATTGCTGCTTTTATTGGCCTGGTCTGGCAAATGAAAATGTCCGATCTGGCGCTGGCCGCCATGGCACCGGTAGGCGCAGTGTTTACTTTTATCGCGTTGGTCACCGGTTCCGCGTGGGGTAAGCCGATGTGGGGTACCTGGTGGGTATGGGATGCGCGGCTGACCTCCGAATTAGTGTTGTTGTTTCTCTACCTCGGCGCGATTGCGCTTTATAACTCCTTTGAGGACCGTCGTCTGGCGGGCCGTGCGGCCAGCATTCTGGTGCTGGTCGGCGTAGTGAATATCCCTATCATTCACTACTCGGTGGAGTGGTGGAATACGCTGCATCAGGGATCCACCAACATGCAGCAGTCCATCGACCCGAGTATGCGTTATCCGCTGCGCTGGGCTATCTTCGGCTATCTGTTCTTCTTTATAACTCTGACGCTGATGCGTCTGCGCAATCTGATCCTGTATCAGGAGCGTCTGCGCCCATGGGTCGCTTCACTGGTTAATAAGGAGCGCCGCTGATGAACGCCGCATTTTCCAGCTGGCAGGCCTTTTTTGATATGGGCGGTTATGCCTTCTATGTCTGGCTTTCAGTCGCCGCCACACTGATCTCCCTGATTGCTCTGGTGGCGCACACCTTCTGGCAGCGCAGCCATATACTGGCCGATGTACGTCGTCGGCAGGCACGTGAGAAACGCATTGTGCAATCCAATATTGATGCTAAAAAACGCCAGGGCGCTGCGGGGGAAAAAAGCCCGGTGCCAGTGAATCCGGATACGTCCGGGGAGAAGTTATTGTGAATCCACGTCGTAAAAAACGCCTCTCGATTGCACTGGTGGTGCTGGTCGGACTGGGGCTGAGTATCTCGCTGGTGATGTACGCGCTGCGCTCGAACATCGACTTGTTTTACACGCCCAGTGAGATCTTGCAGGGCAAAGGGGAAAATCACGAAATGCCTTTTGTCGGCCAGCGCTTGCGTATTGGAGGCATGGTGATGCCTGGCTCAGTGAAGCGCGACCCAAAAAGCCTGCAGGTCAGTTTCAAAATTTATGATGCCCGTGGGGCCATTGCGGTCACCTACAACGGAATCCTGCCGGATCTGTTCCGTGAGGGGCAGGGTGTAGTCGCGCAGGGCGTTATGCAGGCCAACAACGTGGTTGATGCTAAACAGGTTCTGGCCAAGCACGATGAAAAATACGTTCCGCCGGAAGTGGAAGATGCCATGAAAGATAATCATAAAGGGCCGGCGGCGAATTATGTCGGCAATACCAAAGGAAGTGACCCATCATGATGCCGGAACTGGGCACCTTTTCACTCTGTCTGGCCTTAGGTCTGTCAATACTGCTGAGTATTTATCCGCAGTGGGGCGCCGCGCGGCAGGATAACCGTATGATGGCGATGGCCCGTCCGCTCTCTTACGGTATGTTTGCCACCATTACGCTGGCCTTCATTATTCTGGTTCATGCCTTTGTCGTGAACGATTTTACCGTGGCCTATGTCGCTAATAACTCCAATACTCGTTTGCCGGTCTATTACCGTATGGCGGCGACCTGGGGGGCGCACGAAGGTTCGCTGCTGTTATGGGTACTGCTGCTAAGCTGCTGGACGCTGGCCGTTGCGCTTTTCAGCCGACGTATGCCGCAGGATGCCGTAGCCCGCGTGCTGGCCGTGATGGGGATGATCACCGCCGGATTCCTGGTCTTTATTCTGCTCACCTCCAACCCGTTTATCCGCACCCTGCCGAGTTTTCCGGTGGACGGCAGTGACTTGAATCCGGTATTGCAGGATATCGGCCTGATATTCCATCCGCCGCTGCTCTATATGGGGTACGTCGGCTTCTCAGTGGCTTTTGCTTTTGCGATTGCTTCGCTGATGGCCGGAAGGCTCGACACCGCCTGGGCACGCTGGTCGCGTCCGTGGACCCAGGCCGCCTGGGTGTTCCTGACCATCGGTATTGTGCTGGGTTCAGCCTGGGCTTATTACGAACTGGGCTGGGGCGGCTGGTGGTTCTGGGATCCGGTAGAGAACGCCTCCTTTATGCCATGGCTGGCCGGTACGGCGTTGATCCACTCGCTGGCGGTGACCGAAAAACGCGGCACGTTCAAAGCTTGGACCGTATTGCTGGCGATCACCTGTTTCTCACTCTGCCTGCTCGGGACGTTCCTGGTACGTTCAGGCGTGCTGGTGTCGGTGCACTCATTCGCCTCGGACCCCGCGCGCGGTATGTTTATCCTCGCCTATCTGGTGATTGTCATCGGCGGATCGCTGCTGCTGTACGCCATCAAAGGTAATTCGGTGCGTGCGCCGAGCCGCCATGAGCTGCATTCGCGCGAAAGCTATCTGCTCGGCAACAACGTGTTGCTGATTGCCGCCATGCTGGTGGTGCTGCTGGGTACGCTGCTGCCGCTGATCCACAAGCAGCTCGGCATGGGCAGCATCTCCATCGGCGAACCCTTCTTTAATACCCTGTTTACCTGGCTGATGGCGCCGCTGGCGCTGCTGCTGGGTATTGGCCCGCTGGTGCGCTGGCGTCGTGATGAACCCAGTAAGCTTTGGCGGCGTTTAGGTGTCGCGCTGGTGGTGACGCTGCTGCTGTCTATTCTGCTTCCATGGCTATTGCAGGACAAAATTGTCGGCATGACCGTGGTCGGCCTGCTGATGTCCGTGTGGGTGATTATATTGACGCTGATGGAACTGCACGAACGCGCCACGCATCGCCACACCTTCTGGCGGGGGCTGACGCATCTGTCGCGCAGCCACTGGGGCATGGTGCTCGGCCATCTTGGTGTTGCTGTGACGGTTATCGGTATCGCCTTCAGCCAAAATTACAGCGTCGAACGCGATGTGCGTATGAAAGCCGGTGACAGCGTAGATATCCACGATTACCACTTTGTCTTCCGTGATATGCGCGACATTCAGGGCTCGAACTATTCCGGTGGTGAAGCCAATATCGACGTGACGCGTAACGGTAAACCCGTCACTACGCTGCATGCTGAAAAACGCTATTACAGCGTGGCGCATACCATGATGACCGAAGCGGCCATCGACGGAAATCTGGCGCGCGATCTCTATGCGGCATTGGGGGAAGAGATGGACGACGGCTCCTGGGCGGTGCGTTTGTACTACAAACCTTTCGTTCGCTGGATCTGGCTGGGGGGCATCTTTATGGCCGTCGGCGGTATCTTATGTATTCTCGATCCACGCTACCGTATGAGTAAAAAACTTAAGCGTCAGGGCAAGATGGAGAACGAAGAATAATGAACCGCAAACTCCTCTTCATTCCATTAATTCTCTTTCTGGCACTGGCAGCCGCTTTTCTGGTCCAGCTGACCCGTAATGCCAATGGTGATGATCCGACGCTGCTCGAATCGGCGCTGATCGGTAAACCGGTGCCGGTGTTCAAGCTGGAATCGCTGTCACAGCCGGGCAAAACGTATGACCAGTCGGTGCTGCACGATGGCAAGCCCATCCTGCTCAACGTCTGGGCGACCTGGTGTCCGACCTGCCGTGCCGAGCATGAATATCTCAATACACTGGCTGCCAAAGGCATCCGCGTAGTCGGCCTTAATTACAAAGATGACCGGCAGAAAGCGGTGAACTGGCTCAATACGCTGGGTAATCCTTATGCGCTGAGCCTGTATGACGGCGACGGCATGCTGGGGCTGGATCTGGGCGTATACGGTGCGCCGGAAACTTTCCTCATCGACGGGCAGGGCATCATCCGCTACCGCCATGCCGGTGATATGAATGATAAAGTGTGGGAAAAAGAAGTCCTGCCGCTGTACAAGAAATATGGTGGTGAGTCATGAAATTATTTCCGTCCCTGACCGCGCTGCTGCTAGGGCTATGCCTGAGTTTTGGTGCGTTCGCGGCTATCGATACCTATCAGTTCAAGTCAGAGGCTCAGGAGCAGCAATATCGGCAAATCACCGAACAACTGCGCTGCCCAAAATGCCAGAACACCAGCATTGCGGCATCGGATTCGATCATTGCTGCTGATATGCGTACCAAGGTCTATCAGCTGTTAAATGAAGGTCAGAGCCGTGAGCAAATCGTACAATATATGGTGGCGCGTTACGGTAATTTCGTGACTTATGAACCGCCGGTTACACCTTCAACGATTATCTTATGGCTTGGGCCTCTGCTGTTTGTGTTGATTGGCGCCACTGTGATCGTGATGCGTTCACGGCGTCAGGGCGGGACGGTCAGCGCAAAAAGCCCGGGGAGCGCCGTGGCACAGGCGTCGCCTTCAGAATTCTCAATAAAAGAACAACAGCGCCTGGCGCAGTTACTGACTGACATAACCAGGAAAGACAGCGACGGGAAAGTATCATGAGTATTTTTTGGCTGATCATTGTGGTGATGTTGATTATTGCCGTGGCACTGTTTGTGGTCCCTGTGATGCGTGGAGATCGGGCCGAGCACACCTCGCGCGATGCGCTCAACAAAGCATTTTATCAGCATCGCCTTAGCGAGTTGGAGCAGGACGAGGAGCAGGGCGTAGTGGATGAACGTCCGCAGCATATCCGCGAACTGCAGGAGAACTTGCTGAGTGATATTCCTGAACAACAGCAGAATGCCGGGCAGCCTATTGGGCGCTGGACGCTGGTACCCGGCGCGTTGTTGCTGGTACTGGTGTCGCTGGGTTTCTATTTATATACCGGTGGTCTCGGGCAGGTCAGTGCCTGGCATCAGGTGATGAAGCGGATGCCGGATCTGCGTCATCGCGTAGCTGATGAAAATGCGCAACCACTGACCATGATGGACGTGCAGGATTTAGGTCTGGGATTACGAACCGATCTGCAACGTGACCCAGCGAATGCCAAAGACTGGATGATGTTAGGCCGGGTAGGGATGGCGCTGAATAATGCCAGTACTGCAACTCAGGCGTTCGCCCATGCCTATCAACTTTCTCCGAATGATATGGATATTAAGCTTGGTTATGCCGAAGTGTTGACCCGATCGGCGGATCCGCAAGATAACATTAGCGGCGGCAAACTATTACGCAGTATGCTGGGGCAGAATCAGGGAAATTTACGCGTGCTCAGCCTGTTAGCCTACAATGAATTTGAGCAGGGGCATTATCCACAGGCGATAGGCGCATGGCAGTTGATGCTGAAAATTTTGCCTGCCGGTGACAAGCGTGTCGATATGGTGCGAGCCAGTATTGAGCAGGCTAAAGCGAAATCGGGGCAGGACAACGTTAAGTTAGCCATCAATGTTGCTCTCTCGGCGGAGGCGGCGAAAAACTTGCCTCAGCAAGGCACGGTATTTATCTCGGTTACCGACGGCAGCAGCCCGGTGCCGGTGGCTGTAAAAAAATTGCCGCTGAGCCGTTTCCCGCTGGCAATAACCCTGGATGACAGCAGTGCCATGATGCCTGAAAGATTGCTTTCTTCACTGCATCAGTTAAAAGTACGCGTTCGAATTTCACAAAACGGTTTGGCCACGCCATCTAAAGGCGACTGGTACGGTGACAGTCCGCTGACTGATTTTTCCGGCAATGGACAGGTCAGCATTGAGATCAATCAGCAGGTTCCCTGAAAGCGGGACCGAAGAAAAATAGGGAGATAACCATGAACTTACGCCTGACTGGGCTGGCGTTTGCGACCGCATTATTGGTGGGGTGTGCCGGAACGTCCTCGGATAGCGAGCCGCAGGGGCGTTCCGATCCGCTCGAAGGTTTTAACCGCACGATGTTCGATTTCAACTACAATATTATGGACCCGTATGTGCTGCGTCCGGTTGCTGTAGCCTGGAAGAACTATGTGCCAATGCCTGCACGTAACGGGATGACCAACTTCTTCGATAACCTCGATGAACCGGCAAGTATGGTCAACGCCTTCGCACAGGGTGATCCGTACCGGGCAATGATCCACTTTAACCGTTTCTTCCTGAATACCTTGTTGGGGATGGGTGGCCTGATAGACGTGGCCTCCATGGCGAACCCAAAATTGGCCAAAGAAGAGAAGCGTGGTTTTGGCACAACGCTTGCGCATTATGGCGTGGGTTATGGTCCTTATGTTCAGCTTCCGGCTTACGGCAGTTTTACACTGCGTGATGAAGGGGGTGACACGGTGGATTACCTCTATCCGATGCTCAGTTACCTGACCTTCTGGATGTCGGCCGGTAAATTTGTGCTGGAAGGCGTGGAAACCCGTGCTGAACTGCTCGATTCCGATCAAATCCTGCGCAACTCTTCTGACCCTTACCTGATGGTGCGTGAAGCTTACTTCCAGCGTCACGATTTCCTGGCAAGCGGTGGTAAGTTGACGCCACAAAATAACCCGAACGCTTCGGCAATTCAGGGCGATCTGGACAGCATCGATTCCGCGAATTAATCGGCAGACGATGTTTTATATCGTTAATAAAAAAGCGCCTCGCGGCGCTTTTTTTGTTTCTAAATCGGGGTGATCAGAAGGAGTAGTTAAAGTTTGCGCCGTAAAGCATCGCTGTACCTTTAGCCTGAAACTCATAGTTTGGCAGACCTGCACCCGCGCTTTCGCTGATATTAACCGTTTGACCGTGCATGTAAGAAACACCGACATCCACTGACGCATCTTTGTTAAACGCATAGGTTGTACCGGCGCTCACCCAGAAACGGTCCTGATCAGGAATCGAGATGGTGCGGTTGTCGGCCGGAACCGGGCTATCATCGAAGGCGATACCGGTGCGGAAGGTCCAGTTATCATCGTAGTAATACGTGGTACCCAGCGCGATGCGGTAGGCATCTTGGTAACCTTCATGCTTTTGGAATAAGGTCTGGCCGTCGCTGCCGGTGGCTTTCAACTGTTGGAATTCGCTCCAGCTGGTGTAAGCCAGGCTATAGTGAATTGCCCACTTCGGTGCCACTTTGTTATAGCCTGACACTTCCCACATTTCAGGCAGATTCAGGGTCAGATCGCCTGGGATACCGCTGCCGCCTGTACCGCCAAGCTGAGCAGGAATACTGTTTTTGTACTCGCCTTTGAAATCGATATTCACTTTAGAACGGTAAGTGAAACCATAACGGTTGTTGTCGTCCACTTCATACAGGATACCGGCGTTCCAGCCGTAGCCCCATTCGTGGCCGCGCAGGTTAGCGACTTCCGTACTTGGTGAGATCAAGCCACCGGAGCTGAGCGGACCTAACTCCCCCGCAGTACGGGTGATTTTCGCGTTGGCGTAAACAGCATCAAAACCGAGGCCCAGACTGAAGTGCTGGTTTACGCGATAGGCGGCGCTCAGGTTAGTATTAACGGTGGTCAGGTCAGTTTCACCGCCCAGAGGACCGGCGGCGTAGTTGTCGTTAAACTCGGTGGCCAGCCCGTAGTTGGAGGTAACAGAACCCCCGACAGCCCACTGATTGTCTAACGGCATGATGAAGTGAAGATTCGGGATCCACTGGTTCGGTGCGATATTGTCCGCATCCGTACTGTTGCCTGTCAGAGGTGAACGGCCAGTAATATTGACATCCGGGTCAACGTAAATAGCACCGGCAGAGAAAGACGGGCGGGAGAACATGGTCATGGTTGCTGGGTTACGGCTGCCAGATGCTGCGCTATCAGCAATGGCACCTTCACCTGAAAACGAACGACCAAGACCGGCGGCGGTATATTCATTTAACTGAAAACCGGCCGCATACACATTTGATGAAACAATTGCCACTGCAGCTGCCAGAGCTGATCTTTTAAACAGGTTTTTCTGGTTCATGACCAAAACCTCAATTTTATGTTTTTATCAAACAATGTTACATCGAGTAACAATGAGCGCGGGATTGTAGGGTTCGTTCTCAGTCTGACAAATCAGACCAGTGAGCGAAGTATAGGTCCGACCTGTGGTGATGTTGCAATCATGTTTCATGGTTATTTCCAATTTGATGTTGGAAATTAGATCCGCTTAACAAAAAACAAACACTTTGAGGTGAACTTAATAACCTTGAGGGGGCATGTTTGAGATGAATTTAACCTGACATTATTATTTCTGTGATATTAGTCACTTAAAAGTCACACAAAAAGTAAGTGCTAGGCTCTGCGGCCCGGCAGGCGTAAAATAGGGCCGAAAATAACTTCTTTAATGACTAACAGGGCCGATTCGCGAACGCGGTGATTTGGGCCAGGAGAACACTATGTCTGACGTAACTCTCTCTTCAAAATCCACGCAGCCACTGCATTCCATTAACAAATGTGGGGCAGAAGAAACCGCAGCCTGCTGCTGTGTTGATGTCGGTACCATCATGGATAACACCGATTGCACCGCCTCTTACAGCCACGTGTTTGAAACCGAAATGCAGGCCAAAGAGATGCTAAATAGCCTGACGGAAAAAGCCCGTAGCGTGGAATCAGAACCTTGTGTCATCGACAGCCGGATGAAAAAAGTCGACGGTGGCGTTGAGCTCAATGTCGATTTCACCTTCTCCTGCCAGGCAGAAACCATGATCTTCCAGCTCGGCTTGCGCTAATATCCCCATACTTAAGCCCCGTTCATTAAACCGTGACCTTTACAGGTCGCGGTTTTTTTTTGCTGCCGCTCTCAGTTCATCACGTTAGGCTTTGCCAAATGTAAACATATGGTTAAAACTAAACTATCAGGTCCGACCTCTTAATCTGGAGCCACTATGAACAAGGTTATTCCGCTGGTGACGCGCGAAGGCGATCGTATTGCGATCGTAGACGGCTTGCGCACGCCTTTTGCTAAACAAGCTACGGCCTATCACGGTATTCCCGCTGTGGATTTAGGCAAAATGGTGGTGAGCGAGCTGTTGGCAAAAAGCGGTATCGACCCAAAAATCATTGACCAGTTAGTCTTTGGTCAGGTTGTACAGATGCCCGAAGCCCCCAACATTGCCCGTGAGATTGTGCTGGGCACCGGCATGAGTGTCTCGACCGATGCGTACAGCGTGTCACGTGCCTGCGCCACCAGTTTCCAGGCCGTAGCAAATGTGGCAGAAAGTATTATCAGCGGCACCATCGGCGTAGGTATTGCCGGTGGCGCAGACTCCTCATCGGTGCTGCCGATTGGCGTCAGTAAGCGCCTGGCCCGCACGCTGGTGGATGTCAACAAAGCCCGCACGTTTTCTCAGCGTCTGGCCTTGTTCAGTAAGTTGAAATTTCGCGATCTGCTACCGGTGCCTCCCGCAGTAGCCGAGTATTCTACCGGGTTGCGCATGGGGGATACTGCCGAACAAATGGCGAAATCCCATGCTATTACCCGTCAGCAGCAGGATGAACTGGCCCATCGCTCGCACTCGCTGGCGGCGCAGGCCTGGGAAAATGGCTATCTCGATACGCAGGTGATGACCGCGCAGGTTCCGCCGTATCGGGAAGTCCTGCAAAAAGACAACAATATCCGCCTGAACTCTGAGCTGAGTCAGTATGCAAAATTACGGCCCGCTTTTGATCGCCGCCATGGCACGGTCACCGCGGCGACCAGTACACCGCTGACGGACGGTGCCGCCGCCGTGCTGATGATGAGTGAGTCGCGGGCGCGTGAGCTGGGTCTGCGTCCGCTGGGATACCTGAAAAGCTTTGCTTTTGCTGCCATCGACGTTTGGGAAGATATGTTGCTTGGTCCGGCCTATGCCACTCCGCTAGCCCTTGATCGTGCAGGACTTACCCTCAGCGATCTGGACTTAATTGATATGCACGAGGCTTTCGCTGCACAAACGCTGGCTAACATCAAAATGTTCGCCAGTGATACTTTCGCCCGTGAGAAGCTGGGGCGGGCGCAGGCCATCGGTGAGATTGACTGGGAAAAATTTAACGTGCTGGGCGGTTCTCTGGCATACGGGCATCCTTTTGCTGCCACCGGGGCGCGGATGATAACGCAGACGCTGCATGAACTTCGCCGGCGTGGCGGGCGTTTCGGGTTAACTACCGCCTGCGCAGCGGGTGGATTAGGCGCGGCCATGATCCTGGAGGCAGCAGAATGAGTGACGAAATTTTTGCCGTTGAAACTGTACCGGCTTCAGCCTTTACGTTGGCTTTCACCGACCAACATGTTGGCATCATCACCATTGATGTTCCTGGTGAAAAGGTTAATACCTTAAAAGCTGAATTCGTTGAGCAAATCTGTGCCATTTTGCAAAAAGCCCAGCAGTATCCGCAATTGAAGGGGCTGGTGATTATTTCTGGTAAACCGGACTCCTTTATCGCCGGTGCAGATATCAGCATGATCTCTGGCTGTAAAACGGCCGAAGAGGCCAGCAGCCTGGCGCAAAAAGGCCAGTCAGTGATGTCCCATATTTCAGCCATGTCCGTGCCCGTGGTGGCCGCCATTCACGGTGCTTGTCTGGGCGGCGGATTAGAACTGGCGCTGGCCTGCCACGCCCGTATCTGCTCTCTGGATGATAAAACCCAGCTCGGCTTGCCGGAGGTACAACTCGGTCTACTGCCGGGATCCGGCGGGACACAGCGGTTGCCGCGTCTGATTGGTGCGCCGAAAGCGCTGGATATGATGCTTACCGGTCGCAGTATTCGTGCGAAACAGGCGCAAAGAATGGGGCTGGTGGATGACGCCGTTCCGCAATCGATATTGCTGCAAACGGCGCTGGAACGCGTGGCTCTGGGGCGAAAAGCCCGGACTCCCTTGCCCTGGCAAGCACGGCTGGTAGGTGGTCCGCTGGGCAAAGCGATATTGTTCCACTTTGTACGCAAACAGACGCGCGCCAAAACGCACGGTAATTATCCAGCGACTGAAAAAATTATCGACGTGGTGAGGAACGGGCTGGATCACGGCCGTGCCAGCGGTTATCAGGCCGAAGCTAAAGCTTTTGGCGAACTGGTAATGACGCCGCAATCGGCGGCATTGCGTGGTCTGTTCTTTGCCTCCACGGCTCTTAAAAAAGAGCGCGGTGCGCAAGCCGAACCGCTGCCGTTGAAGCGTATTGGTATTTTAGGCGGTGGTCTGATGGGCGGGGGAATTGCCAACGTGACCGCCACGCGTGCGGGGTTGCCGGTGCGTATCAAAGATATCAATCAGGAAGGGATCCGCCATGCGTTGAAATACAGCTGGGATCTGTTGGAGAAAAAGGTACGCCGCGGACGGCTTAAACGTAACGAACAGCAGCGTCAGATGATGCTTATTTCGGGCACCACAGATTACAGCGGATTTGAGCGGGTGGATCTGGTCATTGAGGCTGTGTTTGAAGACCTGTCACTGAAACAACAGATGGTGGCAGATATTGAACGTTATGCTTCCTCGCATACTATTTTTGCTTCAAACACCTCTTCTTTGCCGATACATGCCATTGCAGCCAGAGCCACCCGACCAGAACAAGTGATTGGTCTGCACTTTTTCAGTCCGGTAGATAAAATGCCGTTGGTTGAGGTTATTCCTCACGCGGGTACCAGCGAGCAGACTATTTCCACCACCGTGGCGCTGGCAAAGAAACAGGGGAAAACGGCCATTGTGGTGGGGGACAGTGCCGGGTTCTACGTAAACCGCATTTTGGCTCCCTATATTAATGAAGCGACACGATGTTTACTCGAAGGTGAACCGATCGAACATATCGACCAGGCTCTGGTAAATTTTGGTTTCCCGGTCGGGCCATTGCTGTTGCTCGATGAAGTCGGAATCGACGTTGGCACCAAAATCATTCCCATTCTGGTGGAGGCTCTGGGGGCACGTTTTGCCGCGCCACCGGCGCTGGACGCCGTGCTGAAGGATGACCGTAAAGGCCGCAAAAATGGCAAAGGGTTCTATCTGTACGCGCAAAAAGGGCGTTTGGCGAAGAAAAAACAGGCCGATCCGGCGATTTACCGTTTGCTGAACGTGACACCAAAGCAGCAGCAGGGAGCAGAACAGATCGCCCGCCGGTGTGTGATGATTATGCTGAATGAAGCGGTGCGTTGCCTGGATGAACAGGGGGTACGTAGCGCCCGTGATGGTGACATTGGGGCGGTGTTCGGCATTGGTTTCCCACCGTTCCTTGGCGGTCCGTTCCGCTACATCGACCAGTTGGGTGCTGCCGCCGTGGTGCAAACGCTGCAAGGTTTACAACAGCACTATGGCGAGCATTTTGCACCCTGCGCCGGATTACTGAGACGGGCGCAGGAAGGTCAGCGTTTCTACCAATAATTGTCATAAGTCGGATAAAAGCTCGTCATCCTGTGAACCCTGTCACGGTCTGAAGGGCTTTTTCGCGGGAATCTGGAACATAAAATGCTTTTCAGCATAATACACCGATGTGGGATTTATTTTTGTAGACACGAAAGCCGTGGGTTGGCAAACGGGCAAGCGTTTGAAAAGTCGCCATTGTGTTTAATAAACAAGCAAAGTGGTTTACAAGCGGTATCGGGTGATGTAAAAAACAGCGTTTTCTTTACGTGAACTTTCAGGCAAAATGCCCGCCCGCCATTAAAGAGACGGCGCGTTAGGTGACTGTGGTACATGCGGTTGCCCTGCAAGCTTTCCCCGGAAAGCATTGGGCAGAGGGTGATACAGCACGCGAGGCGTTTCTGTATAGCGCTATTTTTGTTAACAAAAGCGGTGCAATATGCAAGTTGTAATTATGCGTCACGGTGAGGCAGCTCTTGAAGCCGCCAGCGATTCGGCCAGACCTTTGACTGATTGCGGATGTGACGAAACGGTACATATGGCGGCGTGGCTCAAAGCCCGTCCGGTCAATATTCAGCGCGTTCTGGTTAGCCCGTATCTACGTGCACAGCAAACGCTGGAAAAAATCCGTCAGACACTGACGTTGCCGGCAGAAAGTGAAGTTCTGAAAGAACTGACGCCGGGCGGGGATCCTGCCCTGGTGGCGGAGGAGCTGCTGGCTTTGGCCGCTGAAGGGATCACCGGCGTGCTGGTGGTATCGCACCTGCCGTTAGTCGGTTATCTGGTGGCAGAATTATGCCCTGGTGTCTGCCCGCCGATGTTCGCGACCTCAGCCATGGCCAGCGTTGAGCTGGATGCGGATACCGGTAAAGGTACGTTTGACTGGCAGTTCAGTCCTTGCCAGGTGATGGTGAAGGTCTGACGGCAGTAAGGTTTCTGGCGGGTAAGGACGGTTAACTCAGCAGATCCCAATAAAGAAAAGGCACAGTGAACTGTGCCTTTTTGCTTTTTCGGGCCCCTGGCCTGCGCAAAAGGGGGCGTTATTGCAGTTTGTCATCCAGTTCGATCAGCACCAGCAGCGACGCGGTTCCACCCAGCTCTTTTGGGGCCTGATGAAATGCCAGTACATCGGGATGTTGTGCCAGCCATAATGGAGTCTGTTGCTTAAGAATATGCTTGCCGTGTCCATGCATCACGCAGGCGCAGTGCACATGCTCACGGCGGCAGGCAGCAATCAGTGCCCCCAGTTCCTGCTTGGCTTCGCGCTGGGTCAGGCCATGCAAATCCAGAAACAGTTCCGGCGAATAATCCCCGCGACGCAGCTTTTTCAGTTCAAAATGACTGACGTCAGGCCGGATATGCCGCACCGGCCCCTCCTCCTGCAGCATCGGCTGAAACTCATCAGAGAAGTAATAGCTGGCGTCCACCTGCTCCTGCAACAATTTTTTTGGCGACATTACCATCACCTTTTTTCGCAGCGGCCGATGGGTAATGGTGTCGTTTTGCAGGCGCTTGGTGCCCGGTATAGCTTCGCGAAAAAGGGCTTTCTCCTCCGGGCTCAGCACATGTTTTTTCTTCATGGATTCGTCATCATTCTTAGGTCATTTCAACAGTGTACCTGCGCAAGTCACTTCGTATAAAGGAAACTCCGACTTAAATTCTCCAGCACTTCTCGTAAGAACGGCCTATAGCTGCTGATTTGTGGCGGGCTTCATGGCAAACTATGCGCAAAATCATGCACTGTAAATCCAGGGTGCATTGTAAACCCATGGTTAAACGCTGGTTGCGAGACTGCGTGCCGTCAGGAGAGAAAATTGGACAAAATATTTGTTGATGAAGCGGTCGGTGAGCTTCACACCATCCAGGATATGATTCGCTGGACTGTCAGTCGCCTGAATGCTGCGAATGTATATTACGGTCATGGTACCGATAATCCGTGGGACGAAGCCGTACAGCTGGTATTGCCAAGCGTGTTTTTGCCGCTGGATATTCCTGAAGATATGCACAATGCCCGCCTGACTTCCAGTGAGCGTCATCGCATCGTTGAGCGCGTGATCCGCCGTGTCAACGAGCGCGTGCCGGTGGCCTATCTCACCAACAAAGCCTGGTTCTGTGGCATGGAATTCTATGTTGATGAGCGCGTGCTGGTTCCGCGTTCCCCGATTGGTGAGCTCATTAATAACCGCTTCTCTGGCATTCTGCATGACAAGCCACAGCATATTCTCGACATGTGTACCGGCAGCGGCTGTATTGCTATCGCCTGCGCCTATGCGTACCCGGAAACCGAAGTGGATGCCGTGGATATCTCTCCTGATGCCCTGGCGGTGGCCGAACAAAATATCGAAGCACACGGTATTGAAAACTGGGTAACCCCTATTCGTTCCGACTTGTTCCGCGACCTGCCACCGCTCCAGTACGACCTGATTGTGACCAATCCGCCGTATGTGGATGAAGATGATATGTCAGATCTGCCGCAGGAATATCGCCATGAACCTGAACTGGGTCTGGCCTCCGGCAGCGACGGCTTGAAACTGACGCGCCGCATTCTTGCCTGCGCACCAGACTACCTGACCGAAGAGGGCGTGCTGGTTTGTGAAGTGGGTAACAGCATGGTGCATCTGATTGATCAATACCCTGAGATCCCGTTCACTTGGCTGGAGTTTGAAAACGGCGGCGATGGCGTGTTTATGCTGACCAAGCAGCAACTGGTTGAACATGCCGATCACTTTAAAATGTTCCGTGACTGATCCGGGCATCACTTAACTATTCACTCAACAAGTAAGGAGCCGTGATGGCAGGGAACAGTATTGGGCAGTTTTTCCGCGTCACCACCTTCGGCGAATCGCACGGTGTGGCACTGGGTTGTATTATTGACGGCGTGCCGCCGGGCATTCCCCTGACCGAAGCCGATCTGCAACACGATCTCGACCGCCGCCGTCCGGGCACTTCGCGCTACACCACGCAGCGCCGTGAGGCCGATGAGGTTAAAATCCTCTCGGGTGTTTTTGAAGGGGTGACTACCGGTACCAGTATCGGTCTGGTGATTCAAAACACCGACCAGCGTTCACAGGATTACAGCGCCATCAAAGACGTCTTCCGTCCTGGCCACGCTGATTACACTTACGAGCAGAAATATGGCGTGCGTGATTATCGGGGCGGCGGTCGTTCTTCCGCGCGTGAAACCGCCATGCGCGTGGCGGCCGGTGCGGTGGCAAAGAAATATCTGTCGCAGAAATTTGGTGTGACGGTGCGCGGTTATATGTCTCAGATGGGCGATATCACCTGCGAACTGAAAGACTGGGATCTGGTGGAAACTAACCCGTTCTTCTGCCCGGATGAAAGTAAGCTGGAAGCGCTGGACGAGCTAATGCGTGCGCTGAAAAAAGAAGGCGACTCGATTGGTGCCAAAATCACCGTCGTGGCAGATCACGTACCTGTTGGTTTGGGTGAGCCGGTGTTCGATCGTCTGGATGCCGATCTGGCCCATGCGCTGATGAGCATTAATGCAGTGAAAGGCGTGGAAATTGGCGATGGCTTTGCCGTAGTCAACAAGCGTGGCAGTGAAAACCGTGATGAAATTACACCACAAGGTTTCGAAAGCAACCACGCAGGTGGCATTCTTGGCGGTATCAGCAGCGGCCAGCCGGTGATAGCTCACCTTGCGCTGAAACCGACCTCAAGTATTACGGTGCCAGGACGTACCATCAATCGCGAAGGCGAGCAGGTCGAGATGATCACCAAAGGTCGCCATGATCCTTGCGTGGGGATCCGCGCGGTGCCGATTGCCGAAGCGATGATGGCGATTGTGTTGATGGATCACCTGCTACGCCAGCGAGCGCAAAACGGTGATGTTCACTCAGACGTTCCACGCTGGTAAATCGCCGATGAAATCTGCACTGATGACAGTTAACCTGTTCAAAAATACCTGTGCCGGGTTGCTGGCATGGGTACTTTGCGCCCCGGTCATGGCCGCCACGCCGTGGCAGAAAATTACCCAACCCATTCCCGGATCCCCTCAGGCGATTGGCGGTTTTGCCAACGGTTGCCAGATTGGGGCAAGCCCGTTGCCGCTCAATTCACCGGACTATCAGGTGATGCGTACCGATCAGCGCCGCTACTTTGGCCAGCCAGATCTGCTGGCTTTTATCAAGCGCCTGGGGATCCAGGCCAGCGATAAAGGTCTTGGCACTATGCTGATTGGGGATATGGCAATGCCTGCCGGTGGGCGTTTTAGCAGCGGCCATGCCAGCCATCAGTCCGGCTTGGATGTGGATATCTGGCTGCAACTGCCGCGCCAGCGCTGGAGTGAGCAGATGCTGCTCAAACCTCAGCCTATCGATCTGGTCAACGCCGACGGTAAGACGGTAAACCCGCGTCAATGGCAGCCGCGTATCGAAACGCTGATTAAACTGGCCGCACAGGACAGTGACGTCACGCGTATTTTTGTCAACGCGGCCATCAAGCAGCAGCTCTGTGCGGATGCGGGAAGTGACCGTGAGTGGTTGCATAAGGTCCGCCCGTGGTTTGGTCACCGTGCGCACATGCATGTGCGTTTGCGTTGCCCAGCGGGCAGTCTGGAATGTCTGGATCAGGCGCCGCCACCTCCGGGTGACGGCTGTGGTGCTGAGCTGCAAAGCTGGTTCCTGCCGCCTAAGCCGGGCAGCGGAACGCCAGTGAAAAAGGAGCCACCACCGTTGCCGAAAACCTGTCAGGCGTTGCTGGACAAACACGTTCTCTAATAACATTTCAATAACTCTTCGCCACGTATAGCAGGACTGGAAGAAAAATGGATTGGTTGATTGTTGCCCCATGGGTAGTAGGCGTTCTATTTTTAGTGGCTGTCGTGGCAGGATTTATTGACTCTATTGCCGGTGGTGGCGGGCTTATCAGCCTGCCCGCGCTACTGGCAGCCGGGATTTCCCCGGCTCAGGCGATTGCCACCAACAAGCTTTCGGCTGTTGGTGGGTCGTTTTCGGCCAGCCTCTATTTTGTGCGCCGTGGAGTAGTGAACCTTAACGAGCAAAAACTGAATATTGCCTGTACGTTTATCGGGGCGGTGCTGGGGGCAATTTTGATTCAGCGGCTGCAAGCTGACATGCTGCGACAGATATTACCGTTGCTGATCATCTGCATTGGGCTCTATTTTCTGCTGACGCCGAGATTAGGTGAAAGTGACCGTCTGCGGCGCTTGTCGGCGTTGCCCTATGCGCTGGTAGGCGGTGGTTGTGTTGGTTTCTACGATGGATTTTTTGGTCCCGGCGCGGGTTCATTTTATGCGCTGGGGTTTGTGACGCTGTGTGGCTTCAACCTTGCGAAAGCCACGGCCCACGCCAAAGTGCTCAATTTTACCTCTAATTTTGGTGGCCTGCTGTTCTTCATCATGGGCGGAAAAGTATTATGGGGGGTGGGGTTTGTAATGATGGCGGGGCAGTTCATTGGTGCACGTTTAGGGGCCCGCATGGTCCTTGCCAAAGGGCAGAAAATGATCCGTCCGATGGTGGTGATTGTCTCGGTCGTCATGAGCTGTAAGCTGATTTATGATAACCATGGCGCTGAAATCCACCACTGGCTTACTCTGCATGTTTGAAGCTAAAGCTGTATTGGTTGCTTTACTCGCCCCTAAAGGGGCCGCGGTAAGCAGCGTTTAAATCTGCTCCTGGCAGATTTGTCGCAGACCCGAATCACTGATTCACGTCATAAAAGCCACTGCATAAACAAGGGTATATTGTCGCCCCTGAATTTACTTACTGAGTTTCACTGCCACTATGTCTGATTCGACCGCAACACATAACTATCATCAATTGATCGAGATTTTTGATTCCTGTTTCTTTGAGGAATTCAACGTGCGTCTGGTGAAAGGCGACGATGAACCTATTTATTTGCCGGCCGATGAGCAGGAAAACTTCAACCGCATCGTATTTGCCCATGGTTATTACGCCAGCGGCATGCATGAGATTTCCCACTGGTGTGTGGCTGGCGCGGAACGCCACAAGCTGGTTGATTTCGGTTACTGGTATTGCCCGGACGGGCGTGATGCGCAGACGCAAAGTGAATTCGAAAAAGTTGAGATCAAACCTCAGGCGTATGAGTGGCTGTTTTGCGCCGCTGCCGGTTTTAACTTTAATGTCAGCTGCGACAATCTTAGCGGCGACTGTGAGCCGGACCGGGTTGGTTTCCAGAACAAAGTGCGGGAAGAAGTGTTAAAAATGTTGCGCGATGGCATCCCCCCACGTCCGGCGCGCTTTATAAAAGCGTTACAATCGTTTTACAATACCGCTCCACTGACGGCAGAGGATTTCCCTGCACTCCAGCCGCTTGAATGAATTTCAGAATATCGAAGAATTGAGGATGATTGATGATCGCAGAATTTGAAACGCGAATTTTGACGCTGATTGACGACATGGTAGAAAGCGCCAGCGATGATGAGCTATTCGCCAGTGGCTATCTGCGAGGCCATCTGACTGTGGCAGTTGCGGATGCCGAAGAGCAGGGCGAGCACAGCGCCGAAGGTTTGAAAGCATTGGTTCAGCAAGGTCTGGACAAAGCCATCAAGGCCGGAGAGCTTTCGCCGCGGGATCAGGTTCTGGTGCTGGGCATGTGGGAAACGTTGTATCAGGCGTCACTGCCAGAAGAGCAATAAGAGCTTTACTCCCATCGATTAGAAAACAAAGGGCCTGACGGCCCTTTGTTGTTTCAGACCTCTTCCTGAACTACCGGTTTGCCTTTAATCAGTTTGCGGATCCACATGCGGTTCGGGTTGAGCGCTGCCAGCGTTTCGCTGTCGAGTGGCATAGGCTCACCGGCGATTTGTGCCGCCATCACCTCAGCAGCCAGTGGAGCAGAACTCAGCCCGCGCGAACCCAGCGCACCCAGAAGGAAGAGATTGCGGTGGCAGGGGGCATCTGCCACCGGCTGACGGCGTTTCACTGCGATATCCAGCTTCTTATATTCGTCCAGCATAGCTTCGTAATCAGCTACCGCACCCACCATCGGCAGGTGATCGCGGGTGGCGCAACGTACCCCGTTACGCGCTTCGCCTGCACTGACGTCCACCTCTTTGGGCCACTCAACGGTTGGCAGGCAATCAATCAAGCGCTGACGGTTCTGCTGTTGGTCATCGGCACGATAATCGGTACATTTATCTGCCCGGTGATAGCTCGCACCGATACAGTGATGCTGATTATTTGGATTCTCTGGCGTCATATAGCCGTCATAACACAAAACCTGTTTGAGCTTTTGCAGCCTAGGGGTGGTAGGAATGTGAGAAACCTGACCGCTGACGGCGTATACCGGCAACTTTTCGCTCTGCTCGAAATCAGTGATATCTGCGCCGTTGGCCAGCACTACGCTGTCGTGTTGCGCTGAGTGCCCGTCGCTAAAATTCATCTTCCAATGGCCCGTTTCGGCCAACATCAGTTCGGTAACCCGATGATTGAAATGGACGGTTAGTCCCTGCTCTGTGGCCAGCTTAATCAGTTCTGCGGTGAGATCGGCCGGGCAGAGCCAACCGCCAAGCGGGTAGGTAATACCACCGTTACCGCACTCCAGTCCGCAGGCGTCAGACAGTTCCCGTTGCGACAACCCGGTTGCCAGAGCCAAGGGCCACTCGCCTTCGAGGATCTTGTCGATTTTCTCCTGGCTTTTTGCGTCATATCCAAGCTGGCTGACACCGCACCAGCCATGATCAAAAGGCACGCCCTGAGCTGCCATTGCCTGATACTGACGGCGCGCAAAGGTGAAAGCTTGGGCAAAGAAGCGCTCCAGTACATCATTTCTGCCATTGAGCAGTGGGTAGACCGCCCCCTGGCGGTTGCCCGATGCACCTCTGGCTGGCTGTTCGTCGGCGCAATAAAGTGTGACGGCATAATCCCGCCGTAGCAGTGCCAGCGCTAATACTGCACTCGCGACGCCGCCGCCAACAATGCTAATGTCGGCGGTTTTATCCGCAGCGGGGCGATAATACCAGGGGGCGGGGTGGGGCAAATTCAGCGGATTATTCATGACGCCGCTGAGTACATGTTTTTTCTCACCGAACCCTTTCACTTTCCTGACGTCAAACCCTGCGTCCTGCAAACCGCGACGCACAAAACCGGCCACCGTAAAGGTCGCCAGCGTACCTTCTGCCCTTGAAAGCCGGGCCATATTGATAAATACGTCAGGGGTCCACATATCGGGGTTTTTCGAGGGGGCAAAGCCGTCTAAGAACCAGGCATCGATCTGCTGATTCATGCTGCTGTCGCAGGCGGGGAGCAGGGTGGTGACATCGCCAAACCAGAGGTCCAGCGTCACGCGTCCGCCATCAAATAGCAGGCGGTGGCAACCGGCAAATGGCAGTGGCCACTGTTCGGTGAGTTTTGTGGCATAAAGTGCAAGTTCCGGCCAGCGAGCGAGAGCCGCATTCAGATCCGGCGCCGAGAGCGGGAATTTCTCGAAGCTGATGAAATGCAGACGTTTCAGGGTGGCGCCAGGGGTTTGCTGATGAAAAGCATCGAATGCCTGCCAAAGGGTAAGAAAGTTTAAACCGGTGCCAAACCCCGTCTCGGCGACAACGCATAATGGGCGCGGATGCGTGGCAAACCGCTCAGGAAAACCGTTGCCATTAAGGAAGACATGGCGTGTTTCCAGCAAGCCGTCCTGATTGGAAAAGTAGACGTCATCAAAATGTCGGGAAACAGGTGTACCCTGTTCGTTCCAACTCAATTCAGCGGGCTGGATAGGAGAATGGCTCACGTGAAACTCTCTCAGTTCAAGGCGATGCCGAAGTTTAACGGCGTGTTTGACCTCGCGCAAATTTACTGCGATTTACACAAGGAATTGCTGATCGGACTTGTTCGGCG
>Ga0105854_1000110_pt1 | contig 44313 bp, 37 predicted proteins | sample OrgsoiDNA_201058_FD_89679 | JGI IMG/M metagenome (GOLD analysis project Ga0105854, IMG submission 89679) | Permafrost soil microbial communities from the Arctic, to analyse light accelerated degradation of dissolved organic matter (DOM) -... | ecosystem: Environmental > Terrestrial > Soil >... | reverse complement strand
CGAAATGCCACCGCAATTCGCTTTAGGGATATGGTTTATCGTTTTTGGCGCGATTCTGGGACTGATCAGTTGGATCGTGATCAAGCGGAAGGGGAAGGCTAAAGAGTGAGTCTTTAGAATCTCCTTTAACTTCAAATTCAAGACCTTGGGCTGCCAACCAAACCGGCTTTTTAAATTCAACGTCAAAACCGTGGGCCTGCTGCCCACACCCGCCCAGAAGGCTGCCAGTCGCCGCCGCCCTCTGGACTCCCGGGCTCTTTCATGGGACACCGCAGCTGCGCTGGTCACAATGGCCGTGTTTCAGGTATTTCTGTTATAGCCGCAAGCTCCGCCGCTGCGCGGTACTCTCCGTTCGGGCTTCAACCCGCGTAAAACCCCACGCGGTTTTGCGCCTCTCCCTCGACGTCGTTTTGAACGCGGCCGACGCTTTTCTAAATTCAAAATCCAGACTGTATTTATCTTTTAAAATGTCGAGGCCGCATTCAAAAAATCGCGCTGAGCCAGCGGTTCGAGACCTATGGCTCGAAGCCGAAGCGAAGGTACCGCTAAGCGGCGACATTTTGCGGCTATCACCAAGGTGCCTGAAACACGGCCATCCCAACTTGCGAAGCAACGGAGTCATTAGCGCAGGGTTCCAAGGGAGGCGCCGCTTCTCCCTTGGTCGGTGTGGGCCGACGGTCATGGTTTTAACGTTGAATTTAAAGATTTAAAGGTTTCCAACGCTTTCCAAAGCGTTCCCCCCTTCCCGTTGATAACAGTTTTCATTTAGACTAGCGAACTTGCCCGCGCCCGGGCTCTTCCACTGAGGATGCATGATGCTCCGCCGTTTCTTCTCTTATTACGCTCCCTATAAAAAATTGTTCTACCTCGATTTCGGCTGCGCGATCCTGGGCGGGTTGCTTGAGCTGGGCTTTCCGATGGCGATCAAAGTCTTTATCGATAAACTGCTGCCAGCCCATGACTTCGTGCTGATTCTGGCGGCGACCGTCGGTCTGCTGCTCATCTATGTGCTCAACACCGGTTTGATGGCTATCGTCAACTACTGGGGGCATGCACTGGGGGTCGGTATTGAGACAGACATGCGGCGTCAGGCATTCAGCCATCTACAGAAACTCTCTTTCCGCTATTACGACAACACCAAAACTGGCCACATCATTACTCACGTTACCAAGGATCTGGAAGAAGTAGGGGAAGTGGCGCACCACGGACCGGAAGATTTGTTTATCGCGATCATGACCTTTATTGGCGCGTTCATTTTAATGGCGACCGTGCATCTGCCGCTGGCGCTGATGACCATCATTATTGTGCCGTTTATGACGTTTTTGGTCAGCCGCTACGGCGCGCAGATGACCGAAACCTGGCGGCGGTTGTTTGGTCAGGTGGGGAATTTCAACGCCCGTATCGAAGAGAGCATCGGCGGTATCCGCGTGGTAAAAGCGTTCGCCAACGAAGCACACGAGAAAAAACTCTTCGCTTCGGATAACGAAAACTACCGCACCACCAAGCTGAAAGCCTACCGCATCATGACCGCCAGCTTGACGCTGAGCTATCTGAGCACGCGCCTGATTCAGATTATCGTGATGATTGCTGGCACCTGGTATGTGGTGAACGGTCAGCTGAGCTATGGCGGTTTCGTTGGTTTCCTGCTGCTGGTTGAAGTCTTCTTCCGTCCGGTGGCGAAAATCACCTCGGTGCTGGAAAGTTATCCAAAAGGCATTGCCGGATTTAAACGGTTCACTCAACTTATCGATACCGCGCCAGATATCGTTGACCGTCCAAATGCGCAAGTTGTTGAACATTTACACGGTGATATTTGCTATCGCGACGTCGTATTTGGCTATACGCCAGCCAGCAAAATCCTCAATGGCATTAATCTGACTATCAAAGCAGGTGAGACGCTGGCGTTTGTCGGGCCATCGGGTGCAGGTAAAACCACGTTGTGTTCGCTGCTGCCGCGTTTTTATGAACTCGACAGCGGTTCTATTAGTATCGACGGGATGGATATCCGCGACATGACGCAGGCCTCGTTGCGTAATAACATTGGCATTGTGCAGCAGGACGTGTTCCTGTTCGGGGGCAGCATCCGCGAGAACATCGCCTATGGCAAGCTGGATGCGACGGAAGCAGAAATTCGCGAAGCCGCACGGCAGGCCAGGCTGGATGAAGTGATTGATGCGTTGCCGTTAGGCATGGATACGATGATTGGCGAGCGCGGTGTTAAACTCTCCGGCGGGCAGAAACAGCGTCTGTCGATTGCGCGTATCTTCCTTAAAAATCCGCCGATCCTGATCCTTGATGAAGCGACGTCCGCGCTGGATACCGCCACCGAACAGGCAATTCAGCAATCGTTGGCCGAATTATCTCAGGGACGCACTACGCTGGTCATCGCTCACCGTCTGGCGACGATTCAGAATGCTGATCGCATTATTGTCGTCGACAGAGAAGGGATTATCGAGCAGGGCACGCATGATGCCTTGTTAGCCCTGCGGGGACGTTACGCTCAACTTCATGCGGCACAGTTCAGATAAATTCGCCCACCCATACCGTTCATTCTGCTGTCATTGCGACACCCCAACTCTCCTGCCACAGGGAGCGTTGGGGGAAGAGTACCGATTTCCCCCACCTTAACTCGACATTTCTCCTTCCGATAAATTCCTGCATTTGCCAGAAAGAATGAAAAATAATCAAATCGGTCATATATCACATGGCGTTATTCGTTCAGTTTAATCACCAGGGTAATTATATTCGTTATACGTATGACAAAAATTTGGCTTATTAATATTTACCACACAGAAATATGAAAAAAATGGAGTAGTACAAAAAACGGAATATTGCTTTTCCTGTTTTTGGTATAAGAGAAAGCTATTTAAAATACTTACCCTGCTATGCACTATTTAAATGCATTGCCTGTTTTGTAATGTCATTTTATTAACGATTGTTAACGGTGGTAAACCCTTACGTGAAAGTGATCTTCGTAACAATTCAGATACATTCCTTAACTAAAATCGCATTATTTTGGTGCATCGCACTAAGATGGTGCAATCCATTATGCAAAAAACGCATATAATCAGTGGGTTACAATCCCCTGTTTGAAATATCTTGTTACAACTCTTTACGTCAAATTAACTAAAACGTCCGAACTTTTCCATTTTAACTTTTTGTGCTTAGTGCTAAGGTTCAAATCGATTTACAGACAGAAGCATTTTAAAACATTTAAAAACTCACAGCCCGATATTAAAAAGCGGGCATGAGAAATCCTTTATAAAAAATCAAGGAAATTAAATAATGATGAAGCGCAGTGTGCTGGCCGTAGTGGTCTCTTTAATTGTTGCATCCTCAGCGGCTAACGCAGCCGAAGTTTATAACAAAGACGGCAATAAATTAGACCTGTACGGCCGTGTGAATGGTAAACACCAGTTCAGTGATGACACCGGTTCTGACGGTGACAAAACGTACGTGCGTTTCGGTTTTAAAGGCGAAACTCAAATTAACGACCAACTGACCGGTTATGGCCAGTGGGAATACAACGTTCAGGCTAACCACGCTGAATCAGCAGGTACCGAAGGCACCAAAACGCGTCTGGGCTTCGCAGGTCTGAAATTGAAAGATCTCGGTTCATTCGACTACGGCCGTAACTATGGCGTGGTGTATGACGCTATCGCGTTCACCGATATGATGCCTGAGTACGGCGGCGACACCGGTAACAGCGATAACTTCATGGTTGGCCGTTCAAATGGTCTGGCAACTTACCGCAACCAGGACTTCTTCGGTCTGGTTGAAGGTCTGAACTTTGCTCTGCAATATCAGGGTAAAAATGAAGGTGATGCGAACCGTCCTGATGCGAAAGCGAACGGTGACGGTTACGGCGCATCATTGGATTATGAAAACATTGCAGGTTCAGGTATCGGCGCAGCATTGGCGGGTTCTTCTTCTGACCGTACCAATGGCCAATCCAACGCGACCTATGGTAAAGGCGACAAAGCTTCTGCATGGGCAACGGGCCTGAAATATGACGCTAACCAGGTTTATCTGGCAGCCATGTACAACGAAACGCGCAACTCACAGCCAATCTCTGTTCCTGCGACAGGCGCAGCGCCGGCAGCAAGCGGTTTTGCTAACAAAACTAAAGGCATTGAGTTCGTTGCTCAGTACCAGTTCGAAAATGGTCTGCGTCCTTCTGTAGGTTACGTGCAGTCTAAAGCACACGATATCGAAAATGGTATCGGCGACGCTGACATCGTTAAATACTTCGAAGTAGGCGCAACTTACTACTTCAACAAAAACATGTACGTTTATGCTGACTACCTGATCAACCAGCTGAAAGATGATAACGCTCTGGGCCTGAATACTGACGACATCATGACCGTCGCCCTGACTTATCGTTTTTAAGTTGAATCCACGAGTTATTACCCGTTTCTGTGTCTGAAAAAGGTAATTCCAAAGGCAGAGTTCATTGGCTCTGCCTTTTTTTGTGCTTACGATTTACCCATTCCCGAACGATGGCTACTCAAGAAATATAACCTATCTTACTCAGGACGTTACTGCCCATAACGTCAGGGTATACCCCCCTGTCAAACGAGTATTCGCCAGTACAGTCTGCGCATGGAATAGTCAGCTTCACCTGTAACCTGGAACGGTTCCCTGAACTGTTACTTTAGAGAGATACTGATATGCAACATATTCCTATGCCTTACTTGCTATTTCTTGGTGATGTGATGGATCCGCTGGCGGCAAAAACGGCGCGCGGTATTCACGTCTGGCGGCCCGATTCCTGCGTCGGCCAGATCCGTCTGGCGGCTGATTCCGTCTCGCTGGGTCTGGAGGAAATGGATGTTGCAACGGCTAAAGCGCGTGGCGCAAGAACCATGGTGCTCGGCACCGCCAATTCAGGTGGCAAACTGCCAGCGCACTGGCTGGACTCCATCAAAAGCGCCATCCGTGCCGGAATGAACGTTGCCAACGGTTTGCATCAGGGACTGAATGACATTCCTGAACTGGTGGCGCTTGCAAAAGAGCATCAGGTCGCACTGTTTGACGTGCGCCATATGCGTCCAAAGCTGGATACCGGTACCGGCATTAAGCGCAGTGGAAAACGCCTGTTGACGGTGGGCACTGATTGCTCAGTTGGCAAAATGTACACCTCGCTGGCGCTGGAAGCCGCCATGCGTGAGCTGGATATCAACGCCGAGTTTCGTGCCACCGGGCAGACCGGCGTGCTGGTGGCGGGGGCGGGTATCGCCATTGATGCGGTGATCGCCGACTTTATTTCCGGTGCCGTAGAAGCGCTGGCTCCAGCCAATGATGAACATCACTGGGACATCATCGAAGGACAGGGATCGCTTTATCACCCGTCGTTCGCCGGTGTCAGCATGGGATTAATCCATGGCGCCCAGGCTCATCTGCTGGTGATGTGCCATGAACTTGGCCGCCCGCATATGCGTCATTTACCCCATCAGCCGATGCCAACGCTGCACCAGTGCGTAGAGACCAACCTTGCTGCGGCCCGCCTGACCAGCCCGGACGTTAAACTGGCCGGTTTCTCCCTTAATACCTCTGGCGTGACTGAGCAGGAAGCAAAAGCGGCATTGACGGCCATTACCGCTGAATTTGGCGTGCCGGCTACGGATCCGGTACGTTTCGGTATTAAAGAGATGGCGCAATGGATTAAGGACAACGGCTGATGATCACCATGACTTTTGAAACGCTGGAGCTGAAACTGGCCCGGCCCTTTGCGATTTCACGCGGCACTCGCACGGCGGTGGTGGTGGTGCGCGTTCATCTGACCGAGGGTGAATTCAGCGGCACCGGCGAATGTACGCCAACGCCTCACTATCAGGAATCGGCCGACAGCGTCACTGAACAGCTACTGGGGGTTCAGCCTCTGGTCGAGCAGGGACTCAGCCGCGTGGCGCTACAAAAGATGTTGCCGCAGGGTTCGGCACGCAACGCCCTCGACTGTGCGCTGTGGAAACTTGACGCGGCGCGGCAGGGCAAAACCGTCTGGCAATTATTGGAAATGACCCCGCCTGAAAGGGTGATCACCGCCGAAACCTTGAGTCTGGATACGCTGGAAAACATGGCGGCGGCAGCCAAAGTGGCCATCGCCGGTGGTGCAAAGTTGCTGAAAATTAAACTTAACCGTGAGCAGATTGTCGAGAAAATAGCCGCTATTCGTTTGGCAGCGCCGCATGCCACGCTGGTGGTAGACGCCAATGAATCCTGGCTTGGACTGGACCTGGAGAGTTTGTTCAATGCTCTGCATGAATACAATATTGCAATGATTGAGCAGCCACTGCCGGCAGGCAACGACCATGACCTGGTGCGCTGCCTGCATCCCATTCCAATATGTGCCGATGAGAGTTGTCACCAGCGCGGCGATATTGCCGGTCTGCGGGATCGCTACGAGATGATCAATATCAAGCTCGATAAATGTGGTGGGCTGACGGAAGCGCTTGCGATGTGTAAAGAAGCGGAAGCGTTGGGGCTGCGGGTGATGGTGGGATGCATGCTTGGTTCGTCGATTGCCATGGAGGCCGCATTACCCGTTGCTGTGCAGGCCGAACGGGTCGATCTCGACGGGCCGATTTGGCTGTCGCAGGACGCTGAACCCGCCTTAGGCTATCACCAGGGTGAAATCTGGCTGTAATTCCGACCTTTTTACCCGGCGGATCTTCCTGTTGGCTTCTAAACTTAAGATATGAATACAAAAAAAGATGATTTTTCACAGACAGGAGTACAGGCACTGCTGGCCCGTTGGGTTAACGAGCGGCAGATTTTTCGCCCGCGTTTTCCCTGTGGCCCGACCAACAGCCTGAGTGACGTCGAGGGAGTCATCGTCGGTCACAGCACGCTGGCCGCGGGTGATATTCAAACCGGCGTCACGGCCATTGTCCCCCCGGGAGATAACCTTTATGGCGCGCCGCTGCCTTGTGGCGTCTCTGTGCTTAACGGTTTTGCCAAACCCATCGGGCTGATTCAGGCGATGGAGCTTGGCGAGCTGCAAACCCCCATTCTCCTCAGCAACACCTTTGCCGTCGGCACGCTGTTTAATGCGCTGGTACGGCGCAGCTGCCAGCAGTTCCCGCAGATTGGCCGCCCGGATGCGACCATCAATCCGGTCATTCTCGAATGCAACGACGCCTGGCTCAACGATATTCAGGCGCTGGCCGTCACGGAAAATGATGCGCTGGCCGCCATAGACGTGGCGAGCGTTGCCTTTGCCCGTGGCAGCGTGGGGGCCGGGCGCGGCATGAGTTGTTTCGGACTAAAAGGCGGCATAGGCACCGCGTCGCGCTGGTGTGAAAGCCTCAATGCCACACTGGGGATTCTGGTGCTGGCTAATTTTGGAACGCTAACTGAACTGACGCTTGACGGCGTGCGGGTTGGGCCTGCTTTTCAGCAGGTGCTCCCTCATTTGGCACCGCAGGTTGACGCCGGTTCGGTGATTATTATTATGGCTTGTGACCGCTATTTCGACAGCCGCCAGCTCGCGCGAATAAGCAAACGGGCGGGTGCCGGTTTAGGCCGGCTTGGAAGTTACTGGGGACACGGTTCGGGAGACATTGCGCTGGCATTTTCCACTCAACGTAGCGGCCCGTGCGTCACCGATCAACAGCTCGAGTCGCTGTTGGCAATGGCAGCCGACGCCACGGAACATGCGGTGGTCGATGCGATGTTAAGCGCTGAATCAGTGAGCGGGTTTCGCGGTAACCATCGGGTTTCCCTGCGGGATGTTTTAGACCATTACAATGAGAAATTATCATGAAAATTTTTATTTCCGCCGATATCGAAGGTATTGCCGGCGTGATGCGCCCTGAGCAGTGCAGCCCTGGCAATGCCGATTACGACGCCGCACGTGCTCTGATGGAGCAGGAAGTGAATGCCGCCATTGACGGCGCTTTCGCCGGGGGGGCGACGTCGGTGACGGTCGCCGACAGCCATGCCATGATGCAAAACCTGCGGGCAGAAAAAATCGATCCGCGAGCTCGCCTGGTACAAGGCAAACCTCGGGCATTATCGATGATTGCGGGCATTGAACAACAGCAGTACGACGGCCTGATGCTGGTGGGGTTCCACACCGCGGCAGGAGAAGCGGGCGTGTTAGCGCATACCATCAATGGACGGGCATTTTATCGCGTCAAACTCAACGGGCAGGTCGTCGGTGAAAGTGACCTCTATGCGGCTGCGGCTGCCGAATATAGCGTACCGTTATGGTTGGTCACTGGTGACGATCAGCTGGAGCGTTGGATCAATCAACATTATCCGTATGCGCAATATGTCTGTGTAAAACGGGCAATTTCTGCCCATGCTGCAGAATCTGACAGCCCGGCCATCGCGCGCGCCCAGATCCGTAAACAGGCCTCCATTGCCGTCAGCAAGGCGGTTCCCGGCATCACTAACCGCTTCTGTGCGCCTTATACGCTCGAATTAATGGCAGCAAAACCGGTATTGGCGGATCTTTTTATGCTGATCCCCGGCGTAGAACGCCTTGATGCGGTAACCGTCAGCTATACCAGTGGCAGCGTGGTTCCCGTCATTAGTTTGCTCAGCGCGTTTTCTTATCTGGCTTCCACACAGAAATAGCACCAAAAATGATCTTGGGTATACTGGCTGACATCTGATTTTGTGAAGGGCTGACAGCGTATGCGTTTACGCCATATTGAAGTGTTTCAGGCCGTACTTCAGGCGGGCAGCGTCAGCGGGGCGGCGCGTTTGCTTAATGTTTCTCAGCCCAATGTCAGCCGGGTATTGAATCATGCCGAACAGCAGCTTGGTTTTGCGTTGTTCGAACGCAGCCCGCAGGGGTTGATTGTGACGCCGGAAGGGCGACGGTTATTGCCGGAAGTGGAAGCACTGTTCAGCCATATTCAGGCCATTAGTGTCCTGGCCGGACAACTGCGCCAGGGTGAAGGGCAGCATGTACGCATTGGTTCGGCTCATGCATTAGGTCACAGTGTTATGGCGCCGGTGCTGGTGGATTTCCGTCGTCAGATCCCCGGTGGCAGCGTTGAGTTGGTGACCGGTCATTTCAACACTCTCAGCCAGGATCTTCTGCAATATAAGATGGATTTTGCGCTGGCTTTCGGTGAGCAGGTACCGTCAGAACTGGTGTCAGAATCAATTTATCAGTCCAATATGGTCGCCTTGCTGCCACCAGACAGCCCGCCTGAGGGCCCGGTTTCCCTGAGTTGGCTATGCGATAACGATCTGTTGATGCTGCAACAACAAGACCCGCTTGGTCAGGTCCTTGGCCGCGTGTTGCGTGAAAACAACCTGACGCCACATTCGCCGTTGCACATCAAAACTTACTCCGTGATTGCCGATCTGGTATTGGCCGGTGGCGGAGTCGGTGTAGTGGATACCTTTACTGCTCGCCGCTATGCCCATCAGCTTAAAATTCTGCCCGTGGTGGAAGCCCTGCCGTTTGAAGTTGTGTTGCTAAGCCGCAGGGATCAACCTTCCTCCCAGGCTGCGCTTAAGCTGAAGCAGTTAATACGGCACACATTGTGGGAGTTGGAGGGATAACGCTTCCATGCGCGTTTGCCACTTTGGAAAGTGGCGGAAATTTTCTTTCAACCTCAACCTCAACCTCAACCTCAACTTCAACTTCAACTTCAACTTCAACTTCAAGGTCGTTGGCGTCGGCCCATACCGACCAAGGGAGGCGCGTTTACGACTCCCTTGGGCCAGTGTGGGCGGCAAGCCCACGACCTTGAATTTGAATTTAAAGATTTAAAGATTTAAAAGCGGGTTTGGGCAGCCAGCCCAAAAGAAAGTAGTCTTCGATGACCTGTTGGTATAACTCGACACTCTCATACAGTCGCGCCAGCGAACAATATTCATCTGTCTGATGCGCCATGGCCGGTTCCCCCGGTCCGAGGATAATACAGGGCGGCGAGCCGATGGCATCGAGCAGCAAGGCGGCATCGGTAAAGTAGGGCACGATCCTGGCTTCGAGCGGCTCAGCATGAAGGGCGGCGCAGAGCGTAAATACCCGCTGTATCCACGGATCCTGATGTTCAGTTAACACCGCGGGCAGGTCAATCAGTGTTGAAACAGTGACGGTGTCACTTAAGTGTTGTTGTAATCTTTGCGACAGCGATTTATGCACCAGCGTTGGGTCGGTGCGCATGTCTACGTCAAAGCTGGCGTGGTCCGGCACCGAATTGATGTTCAGGCCGCCCCGGATGGTGCCGACGTTCAGAGTCGGCTTTTTCATCAACGGGTGTGGCGGGCCGGGGTCAAACTGGCGGATTTTGCCGATAGCATCCGCTGCCAGATATATCGCATTTATGCCAAGCTCAGGCATCGCCCCGTGCGCGGTTTTCCCTTGAGTTTCGCAGCGCAACCAGAGCGCTCCTTTATGACCAATGATCGGGTAATTGGCCGTCGGTTCGCCGACGATCAGCGCACCAGGCTGCGGTAAGGTCATGGCGGGGTCATTCATCATCGCCCGTGCACCGTCGCAGCCGGTTTCTTCGCCGCCGGTCAGGATAAGCACTACGCCACTTCCAGCAGCAATAGCTTCTGCACAGTTTATGCAGGCGATAATAAAAGCCGCAATGGCCGCTTTCATATCGCTGCTGCCACGCCCGTAAATCCGGCCATCAATCACCTCACCGGCGAACGGATCCTGCTGCCACGGTGCATTACCCAGCGGGACAGTGTCGAGGTGGCCGGTAAAAGCCAGCGGTTTACCGGTGGTTGACCCTGGCCGCGACGCCAGCAGGTTGAAACGGTGCTCACCGAACTGATGGAGCTGAACGTCGAAGCCATTTTCAGTCAGGAATGCCGCCAGCCAACGCAGACATTCCGCTTCGTTACCCGGCGGATTGATGGTATTGAAACCCAGCAGGGCGCGGGTCAGGGTAATTACGGCTTCATTCATTCTCACTCCCGGCGCTAAGATCACGGCTTTATAGAGAAAACGCGTTTGGGATTGCCAATCATCAGCGTTTCCAGCTGTTCGCCGGTCACGCCGTGGCGGCGTAAGCGCGGCACGAAATGTTTGAGAATATAACCGTAACCATGGCCGCCAAATTTCGTCAGCATGGTTTTCAGAAAGACATCCTGTGATAGCAACACCTGCCCGATAAACCCGTCATCAATCAGCGCGCAAATGGCGCGGGCGTTGTCTTCGTCAGAGGGGGATTGAGCACGTTCATCGGCGTAAAAGTAGGGCATGCCGATCATGTCGTATTCGAGAAACGCACCGCGCTCGGCCAGGGTGCGCTGATAGTTTTTGTCCGCAAAGCTCGGGTTCATATGGCACAGCACCACGTTACGCAGCTCCGTGCCTTCTTCGCCCAGAATATCCAACACTTTGTGGCCATAACGCTCCCAGCCAGGCAGGTGGATCTGCATCGGCACCCCGGATTGGGCGCTGGCCCGTCCCGCTGCGCGCAAAGATTTTTCTTCATTCGGTGTAAATGCCGCCGATACCCCAATTTCACCAATCAGTCCGGCAACCACCTCAGGTTTGTCGCTGAAACCGCCAACGTCATAAATAATCTGATCGGTCAGCGTTTCCAGAGAGTGCGTTTTCACATAATTGGGATGCGAAGGCTCCAGGTAAAAACCCGTCCCCATAATGATATTCAGCCCGCTGAGTCGTGAGATGCGTTGTAGCGCTTTCGGATCACGGCCGATGCCGATATTGGTCGGATCCACCACCGTTTCGCCACCCAGTGCACGGTATTTCAAGAGCTCTTCGACGGCGAGATCGGCATCAAACAGCTGACAGTTATCGCGGCTCATCAGCGGATTAAGCTGGAGTTCGCCGAGATTTTCGATCTTTACCGGCATCTCGGCAATGTGCCTTTCGCTGCAACAGCAGGGCGGCACCCATTTACCTGAAGCATCGAGCAGAATATGTTCGTGCATCAGGGTCACACCGAGTTTCTCCACCGGCAACGGGCCGAGGACGGTCATGGCAAAGCCGCTTTGCGTGCCGAGCGGAAAAGGATCGGCATGCCTGAACAGCGAGCCTGAAAATGCAGAGTCAGAGGTCATCTCGCTATCCTTTGGTACTTCGAACCGGGTTGAAAATGCGGGTGTTTAGCCAGATAGCCAGCAGAATGATTAAGCCCGTCGCGATTTGGGTATAAAACGGTGACATATGTGACAGGATCAACCCGTTCTGGATCACGGCAATCGAGAGTGCGCCAAGCAGGGTACCGATAATGGTGCCGAATCCGCCAAACAGACTGGTGCTGCCTAAAACCACGGCCGCAATGACTTGTAATTCAAAGCCTTCGCCCTGATTCGATGAGCCACTGCCCAGACGCGCTGTGATGATCATCCCAGCCAGTGCCGCGCACATACCGCAAATAACGTAGACGCGCAGCGTGATGGTTTTGGTATTCACACCAGCGCGGCGAACGCCCTCGGCATTGGCGCCGATGGCAGTGACATAACGGCCAAAACGCATATGATTAAGCAGGATGTGACCAAAAAACAGCGCCAGTACGCCAATCATTGCGGGCAGCGGCAACCCGAGCACCCAGGCGCGTCCGAGCAGTGTAAACGGGCTGTCTGCCGGAATCGGGATGGAATATCCCTGAGTGATCAGCAGGGCGACGCCACGAATAACGGCCAGCGTAGCGAGCGTCACAATAAAAGCTGGAATCCCCTCGTAAGCAATGAAGTAGCCGTTAATCGCGCCAATCAATCCGCCTAACAGTAATCCGCCGAGCAATACGACCGGCCATGGCAGACCCCAGTTATTGAGTGCGATCGCAGAGAGCGCGCCGACCAGCGCCAGCGTGGAGCCGACGGATAAATCAATACCGCCAGTAGTGATCACCAGCGTCATGGCCGCCGCCACAATCAGTAGCGGGGCGCTTTGGCGTAAAATATTGAGCCAATTTGCGCCGCTGAGGAAGTTGTCGGTGGCAAAAGAGAACACAGCACAGCAAAAAATAAAGAACACTGCGATGCTCACCACGCCAGAGTGGTTGTGCAGCATGCGCCGCGTAACCGATTGCTTTATAAGTCGGGGACTGGACATATTTATGATACTCATGGGCTTACCCTTATCAGTACGAGTCTGCTTCAACCCGCCACCGCCCGTTGCCGGGCAGAGACTCAGTGTGGGCGCTGCTCGTGTTGAACAGAACCGCGCGCGGAGTGCGCCTCGAATTTCTCACCGACGATCAGGTTCACGATGTCAGATAAGCTGGTTTCAGAAATTTGGCGGTCGGCTACGTTAGTGCCCTCGTACATCACCATGATACGGTCGCATACCAGGAACAGATCCTGCAGGCGGTGGGTTATCAGGATCACGCTGACGCCTCTGGCACTCACGCGGCGGATCAGTTCCAGCACCGCTTCCACCTCGGCCACGGCCAGTGCGGCAGTCGGTTCGTCCATGATCAATACTTTGGGTTCGAACGCGGCGGCGCGGGCAATGGCAATCGCCTGGCGCTGACCGCCGGACAAATTACGCACCAACAGCCGAGTATCCGGAATAGAAATGCCTAATCCCTGCAGCATTTCATGGGCCTGCTCGTGCATCTTTTTTTCATCGAGAAAGGGAATGCCCAGCATGCGGGTTTGCGGCTCACGGCCCATAAACAGATTCCCGGCGACGTTGACCGTGTCGCACAGCGAGAGATCCTGGTAGACCATTTCGATATGGCAGCGGCGCGCATCAGACGGGTTGGCAAAACTGACGTCTTCGCCGTCGATGCGTAAAGTTCCACCGGTCGGGACTACAGCACCGGCCAGAATTTTGGTCAGGGTCGATTTCCCTGCTCCGTTGTCGCCGACCAGCCCCAGCACTTCGCCGGGAGCCAGGCTCAAATTGACGCCGCGCAATGAACGAATTGAACCGTAGGTTTTGGTGATATTTACCATTTCCACCCGGGGTGAACCAGACAGATTTCTGGACATCTCTTGGGACATAACTGCTCTCCAACTGGTGAGGGGCTGGCGGGTGCAGGGCATCGGTTTCGGTCTCCTGAGGAGCAAAACTGAGGTTCACGCTGCTGACAGCGCCGCTGTTCTTACCTCTCCCGATTTCTCTTTCCTTGTAAACCGGTTTACCCGAGAGGCAAAAATAACGGCGATGTTTTTTCCCGCACCCGGAATGGTCAATACATTTTCTGAGTGTGGAACTCTGTGTCGCCGATGTGAATGTAGCAGAATGTATGCCAGTTAATCGTCGAGGGGAAAGTGATGTGGTTCAAATATTAAACACTGCATATGTTAAATGTTTTATGTATCAATGTGATAATTAGGTGAAAAAAAAGCGAAAATTTAATTTTTTGTGCTCAATATCACAGCTGCCGACAGGCCATCTTCCCCTGATTGAATAATCATGGCCTGTTTTTCATTGCACAAAAAAGGCGCAATGGCACCGAATTTGTGCACCCTCGTTGGCCATTATCGCTTTTTCGCGGGAGCGGCCACGGAGTCTCTGGCAATCCATTCCACCGGAATACGGGCAACCGGTGGAATGTCAGGCTCATCGTTAAACAATTTGATCAGTGTTTCCACCGCCGCACGGCCCAGTTCACGGGCTGACTGGCGGATGGTGGAGAGGCGCGGCGTGATGAGATCCGAGTAAATGGCATCATCAAAACCGACCAGCGAGAGCGCTGCTGGGGCCGACAGCCCGCGCTGACGCAGGCCATCAAGCAGGCCGAGCGCCAGGTAGTCACTGGCGGCAAAGACAGCGGTAGGGGGCTGCGATAACTCAAGCAGTTTATCCAGTGCTAAACGGCCAAAACTGCGGCTGTAATCGCCATACAGCACTCTGTCAGCGTCATAAGGCAGTCCGGCATTCAGCAGCGCCTGCTTAAAACCCTGATGGCGTTCGCGCACACTCATCAGTTCGTCCGGGCCGCCGACAAAGGCAATACGCTGATGTCCGGCCGCGATCAGCTGATTCGCTGCCATTTCGCCGCCGTGGACATTGTCCGAAAACACTTTGGGCACCGTGCTGCCCGGTACGTCTTCATCCAGTAAAACGACGTGGCGCTGGCCTTTCAGTTGTTCGTATAGCTGGCCGTTGTCAGGGCGGTTGGTGGTGAATAACAGGCCATCCACCTGACGTGTATCCAGCCAGCGGATAAACTGGCGTTCTTTTTCCAAATTATTGCGTGTCACGCACAGTACCAGGCTGTATTTATGCAGCGAGGCTGCTTCTTCAGCGGCATCCGCCAACTCAGCAAAAAACGGGTTGGCAATATCGGGTAATACCAGGCCGATAGTCTCGCTGCCGCCCATGCTCAGCCTGCGAGCCAGGCTATTGGCGCGATAATCCAGCGCTTTGATCGCGTCTTCAATGCGTGCCACGGTAGGTTGGGGCAGGACGATGCTTTTGTTGAGATATCGCGAGACGGTAGCTTTGGAAAGACCTGCACGTTTAGCGACATCTGATAAATTGGCCATTACTCTTCATCCTTCAAATTATGGCGGCGTTGGCAGCGGTTCGGTGCTCACAATGCCACGGATCAGAGTAAATTTATACTTGACAATGATTGAGCGCCGTTTAATTGTATTTAGCAGTTACCCGCATCAACCGCTTCACCGAAATACTTCCGTTTGGAACGGTTTGTTTCGTTAACATCGCATTCTGACGTGTGCCTCCCGCCAACATTCTCCTGAATGTGCATTTTTTGCTTATTCAGGCTCAGCTGCGCAATGACTTACTGACAGTTATTGTTCTCAGCTTATTGCCTTGTCATCACCAAATTTTGAGGATGTCATTATGTTGATCAACACCGGAAAGAAAAAAAAGCTTTCACCTGCTAACGCTTTTAAATTAAAAAAAGCGGCTTACACCATTCTCACTACTTTGACTCTTTCGTTTTTTAGTTATTCGGCTTTTCCCGCCGAAGCGCCAACCTATGCGCTGGTGCAAATTAACCAACAGGCACTGTTCTTTAATCTGATGAATAAAGGGGCGCAGGAAGAAGCGACCCGGTCGGGTGCAAAATTGGTAATATTTAATGCCAATGACAATCCGGTTTCGCAAAACGATGCGATTGAAACCTACATTCAGCAGGGCGTAAAAGGCATTATGGTTGATGCTATTGACGTCAATGGTATTCTGCCCGCTATTAAAGAAGCGGCTGCAGCGAATATCCCGGTAATAGCGATTGATGCTGTTCTTCCTGCCGGTCAACAAAAGGCACAGGTTGGCGTGGATAATAGTAAAGGCGGCGCGTTGCTGGGGAATTATTTTACCCGTTACGTGAAGGAAAATATGGGTGATAAAGCCAAGCTGGGTATTGTTGGTGCGCTCAATTCAGCGATTCAAAATCAGCGTCAAAAAGGTTTTGAAGATACGTTACAGGGCCACCCCGGTATTCACGTGGTGGGTGTGGTCGATGGCCGCAACATTCAGGACGACGCTTTAACGGCGGCTGAAAACCTGATCACCGGTAACCCGGACATGACGGCCATTTACGCCACGGGTGAACCGGCATTACTTGGTGCTATTGCTGCGGTTGAGAACCAGGGACGTCAGAAAGATATCAAAGTCTTTGGTTGGGATCTGACAGCCAAAGCGGTGAGCGGCATTGATCAGGGCTATGTGACGGCTGTCCTGCAGCAGGACCCGGAGAATATGGGCGTGGAGGCGGTGAAAGCGCTGAATAAAATTGTGGTAGAAGGCAAAACTGTCGATAAAACCATTCAAGTACCGGCCACGATTGTCACCAAAGCTAACGTCGATACCTTCCGTCCGATGTTCAAGCAGTAAATTAAGATTCATTTCTATTCGCGGGTTATGGTTTTTATAACCCGCCTTAAGGAATGCCGGTAATTAGTTTTTCAGCAATGAAACCATCTCGGCCGCGGAAGGGAAAGCGCTGAAGGTGCCTGACCGGCCAATGGTGATAGCTGCTGCCTGACCAGCACGTTGCAGGTCAATTTTTTCAGGCTCATACGCGTTGCGCCGCAGCATAGAGGCGAGCATCACCGCCAGGAAAGTATCCCCGGCACCGGTGGTATCAACCACATGGCACTGCGGTGTGGCCACCTGAATATGCTGCCGCGATGAGGCAAGATACACGCCATCGGGGCCCAGAGTAATGATGACGCTGGTCACGCCCGCAGCCTGAAAGCGACACGCGGCCTCTGCCGGGCTTGCCGGGTTTGCCGTGAAAAATTCGGCTTCTCCCCGGTTGACCACCAACAGGTCAATTAGCGGCCAGAGCTCGCAGAATGCCGGTTTGACCGGTGAAGGGTTAAAAACGGTAAGCAGGCCAAGCTTACGCGCACAGCGGAATACGGCAGCGGTTTTCTCCAGCGAGAAATTACCCTGCTGTAATACCAGGTCGCCGGGGTCTGCGCTGGAAAGTGCTTGTTGAATATCGGCGAGAGATAATGAATCGGCGGCGGTGGTGGTAGTAATAATAGCGTTATCACCGTCAGCAGTGTTTAAAATAAGAGAGGTGTCCGTGCGACAATATAATGGCTCATCAGGAAATAGCGTTAATGACTCTTGTGCTAATTTATGCCGACACCATTGGCCATGATTATCATTTCCTGCGGCCGCGATTAATGTTGTATTAATTGCGCAGCGGGAAAGTATTACTGCCTGATTGGCGCCTTTACCGCCCAGATCTTGATTTATTTTCTGGCCGTGAACTGATGCGCCTTTTTCTGGTATTTCATTTATTACATACGTTTCGTCAACGCTTATATTTCCCACGACGAAAACACGCATAGATAATCCCCTGGAAGGTGAATGAAGATGGCCTCTATATCAGCAGGAAAACCAAGCGCAATTCAAGAGATATTTTCCCGTCCTAAAGCAATTATTGGGGTGGTGCATTGTGAAGCCTTTCCCGGCTCGCCAAATTATCAGGGTAAATCAATTAATAAAATAATTGATGTGGCGCTGAGTGATGCCGAAGCCTATTTAACCGGTGGGCTACATGGGCTGATTATTGAAAACCATGGGGATATTCCTTTTTCCAAGCCTGAACACATTGGTCATGAAACGGCGGCCTTTATGTCCGTGATCACCGACAGAATTAAGCAGGAATTTGGCTGTCCGCTGGGTATCAACGTATTGGCTAACGCCGCGATTCCGGCTTTTGCCACCGCGCTGGCAGGCGGGGCAGATTTTATTCGTGTCAATCAGTGGGCGAATGCCTACATCGCTAACGAAGGGTTTATCGAAGGGGCTGCTGCCACCGCACTGCGTTATCGTTCACAGTTGCGCGCCGAGCACATCAAAGTTTTTGCCGACAGCCACGTAAAACACGGCAGTCATGCCATTGTGGCGGACCGTTCTATTCCTGAGCTGACCCGCGACGTGGACTTCTTCCTGGCCGACGGCGTTATCGCGACCGGACAACGCACCGGTGACAGCGCCACCATGGAAGAGATCGATGAAATTCGCTCGGCCACCGAATTGCCGCTGCTGGTCGGTTCGGGCGTCACGCCAGATAATATCTGCGCTATTTTACAACGTACGCAGGGTGTCATTGTGGCCAGCACGTTGAAGTTCGGCGGTGTATGGTGGAATCAGGTTGAGGCAGAGCGCGTCAAACATTTCATGTCAGTGGCCCGCGCCGGGCTTGAGGAGTAACACTGTGATCGGACAGGGATTTACAGAGCAACTGCTTGCGGAGCATCTCAACAGCTGGCAGGCCATGCAAACTCACCCCTTTGTGACCGGTATTGAAGACGGAACCTTACCCGCGCGCGTGTTTAATCAATATCTGGTGTTTGAGGGGGATTTTGTTGCAACGGCCATCGGTATATTTTCTTATGCGGTGATCAAGGCTCCTGATATCCGCCATCAGCGTTGGTTGATAGGCGTATTGGACGCGCTGGCTAATGAACAGATCGCCTATTTCGAGCGGGTGATGAGTGTGCGCAATATCGATCCTTTGCACTACCGCCGCAGTGCTCCGGAGGTCTACCGTTTTAGCCAGGGCATGTTACGTACTGCTGAAACAGGCAGCTATGCCGAGATCCTGACTCTGATGTTTGGTGCCGAATGGATGTATTACCACTGGTGTAGCCGGGTCAGCCAGACAGCCATCGCTGATCCGGATGTCAAAGCCTGGGTGGTTATGCATGCTGAGAAAACCTTTATCGAGCAGGCCAACTGGCTGAAAGCAGAACTTGACCACTGCGCCACCCAACTCAGTGCAGCAGAACGGCAACGTCTTTCGGTGTTGTATGGGCAGGTTATACAGTGGGAAATTGATTTTCACAGCGCAGCGTTTCATCAATAGTCCTTCACCGATTTTTATCAAAACAAAGAGTATTAAGCTTTCTGGAGGAAGGCTTAATGCTCTGACCAACAAAGGTATGCAAGCATGGCGCTCAGGCGGTGATGGGCGCGGATTCTCCTTCGACAGAGACACTCTCAAGACACGGTTGACTGCTGCAGACTTGTGGCGCGTGCCGCGCAGAGGGCGATTTACGCCGTAGGTTTATATTTTCCAATTCGAAATTTTAATCGATAACTCGTGAACTGTTTATGGGTAAAAAAGCCTTCCATTGGAAGGCTTAACGCATTAATTAAGCGGAATGCTTATGCCGTCGCCTTCCAACGACTCCGGCATTCATCGCGGCGAAAGCTTAACACCCGGCTGCGATTGGAGATCAACCTGACGTTATAACCCTGAAAATAGAGGCAGAAGGATTTTTGCCATGGCCCATCGGGCAATTCCACCAGCAGACGCCCAAGCCCCAGCGAAGTGAGCTGCCCGCGAGCCCGCAGCGGGCCGACACCCATCACGAACTGATCGCCTTCGATGTCGAAGGCCGCTTTGGATTGAGGATGCAACCAACGTCCCTGTACCATTGCCAGGCAGTCATTAGACTCTACCGGCACGAAATGACGCGGTGCGTGACCAATTTCCCCTTTTACGGCCCGTCCGTCCCAGCGCAGACGCATAGGCATGTGGGCGGAAAGCGAAATAGCTTCGTCTTTGTCGCTCCCCTGGAACAAATTATCAGCAGAGCCCAGATAACTGGCGACACCGTTGTTGACGTTCAGCCAGTAAGGCTCGGCGATACTGGCATACAGCCCGTCAGGGATTGCCTGACTGCGCGGCGGGAGCGAGCTGCCGAGTAGGGCAGCCATAACGTCAAGTGCCGCCGCGTAGGCGGCGGTGTCTTCGCGGTTAGAGACCAATGCCACACCTGCATCGAGTTCAGGATGCAGCAGGAAATAGGTTTTATAGCCCGCGTGCGAGCCGCCGTGCCCGTAGACTTTATGCTCGCCAATATCGCTCGACGTCGTCCCAAGCCCATAGGCCGTAGGAATACCATCGTGTAGATGGCGTTGTGCAGTCAGCATTCCCAGCACACCGGCACCGGGGCCGCGGTCAGCCAGCAGACTTTGCAGCCAGACGGTCAGTGAACGCAGGCTTCCGGTCAGGCAACCCGACGCAGAAAGATGCAGCCCGGCGCTGGCTGTTTTCCAGCCGGATTTATCCTTCCAGTAACCGGGCACCAGGCCTGGAACCACATCAAACCAGGTTTCAGGTGCATGCAGTCGGATGTCCAGCGGACGAGCGATATGCTGTTGCAGCAGGTCTTCAAACATAATCCCCTGGCGATTTAGTATCGCTTCGACCAGACGGTAGCCGGTATTGGAGTAGGAGATTTCGGTGCCAGCCGGGAAGTTTAGGGTGCCTTCCTGGGCGAGAAATTCGAGAATAGCTTCAGGTTCGCTGGCGGTATAAACCGACACGCCGAGCAGCGCAAGGGTTTCACGTACGTCAGGCAACCCGCCGGTCATGTCCAGTGCCTGACCAATGGTCACTTGTGACATCGGGGCTTTCAGTTCGGGGAGATACTGGCCAAGTGTGTCATTGAGGGACAAGCCGCTATCGCTGCGCAACAGCGCCAGCGCAGCAAAAATATGTTTGGTCACTGAGGCAAAGCGCACAACGTTGTCAATGCTAAAGCTTTCACCCGTGGTCAGATTTGCCAGGCCGCCGCTGGCATGCCCTTGTATTGAGCGGCTGTCAAACAGGGTGATAGCGCCCCCCGGTTCGCCGGGCCGTTTCCATTTTTCGGTAATGTCATTGGCAGCCCCTAAGGCTGCCTGCCAGTGTAACGACTTCGGTAGTTCTCGTAGGGTGGATGTCATTCCTTTTCCCCTGTAACGTTAATCTATGATTGAAAGGCAGCCTCGGCTGCCCGTTGAAACCGTGTTCAGGCTGGCTTAATCCGGTTCCTCAAGACTGAGACTTAACGATCGCAACTCTGCCGTATGCGGATGGACAACATGTCCAGACCGTAAATCGTCTGCGCTCAGAAGCTCGACCATTTCACCACCGATCATGACTCCAATTCTGGTGCAAAGATGCGTAACCACAGCCAAATTGTGGCTAACCAGAATATAAGTCAGCTTGCGCCGCTCTCGCAGGTCAGTCAGCAGGTTGAGGATCTCTGCCTGAACGGAAACATCCAGTGCTGATGTGGGTTCATCGAGCAGCAGGATCTCCGGTTCAGAAATCAGCGCACGAGCAATGGCCACGCGCTGGCGCTGCCCGCCGGAGAGTTGATGTGGGAAGCGAAAACGCACCGCCTGCGGTAAACCCACTTCGCTCAGCGCATCCTTGATGCGTTTCTCAATATTGAGGAAACCGTGCACGATCAGCGGTTCACTCAGGATGCGGTCGATAGTTTGCCTTGGATGCAACGAACCATAGGGGTCCTGAAAAACCATCTGCACCCGGCGGTAAAAGCGTTTTTGCCGTACCGGCAACTGAGCCTCACCGCCAATGATCATGCTGCCAGACCACGCCTGGTTCAGCCCGACCAGGGCGCGCAAAATGGTGGATTTCCCTGAACCGCTTTCGCCGACGATACCAAAGCATTCGCCGGGTGCGACCGCGAAACTTACCCCTTTTACCACCTCAGTATCGCCAAAGGAAATGCGTAAATTATCTAAGATTATCTTAGCGTTAGATTTTTCGGTGAGCGCATTCATGATGTTTTCCACGCCTCGTCACGCACCAGCACTGGCAACCGAGCACGCGGGTGTTTCAGCGAAGGCAGGCACTCCAGCAAGCCCCGGGTATAAGGATGCTGTGCGTTGAGCAGATCACCGGCCTGTAAGGTTTCAACGATACGACCGGCATACATGACCGCCACGCGGTCACAGAATTTTGATACCAGCGGCAAATCATGACTGATAAGAATCAGCCCCATGCCGCGGCTGGACACCAGATCGTCAAGCAGGCGCAGAATTTCAGCCTGGACCGTGGCGTCCAGTGCGCTGGTAGGTTCATCGGCGATCATCAGCTCCGGGTCCGGTGCCAGCATCATGGCGATCATCACGCGCTGGCCCATGCCGCCGGAGACTTCATGAGCATAGCGCTGCGCCACTTTGTGCGGGTCACGGATGCGCACCTGATCCAGCAAATCAATGGCGGCCTCCATCGCCTGTTTTTTACTGCCGCCTTTGTGGGTGTGCCAGGCCTCGGCCACCTGTTTGCCAATCGGCATCACCGGATTGAGCGAGTATTTTGGGTCTTGCAGAATGAAGCCCACCCGTTTGCCACGGATCTGACGCATCTTTTTTTCGCTGGCATTACGCAGATCGATACCGTCGAAAGCGAGGGTGTCGGCGCGGCATTGGGCGCTGGCGGGCAGCAGGTTCATCAGGCAGCGTGCGGTCAGGGATTTCCCCGAGCCGCTCTCGCCAACAATGCCGAATTTTTCCTTGTCGAGTGACAGTGAAACTCCGCGCACGGCGTCAACATTGCCGCTGTTGGTGGCGAAGGTAATGTGCAGATTTTTGATATCGACCAGCATCAGCGCCCCTTAGGATCGAGGACGTCACGCAGGCCGTCGCCGAGAAAGTTAAACGCCAGAGACGTCACAAATATGGCCACCGCCGGGATCAGCGGTACCCACCACTCTTCGAACAGGAAACGGCGGGCGGTGGCGATCATCGCTCCCCATTCCGGCGAAGGTGGCTGCGCGCCCATGCCTAGAAAGCCGAGACTAGCAGCGGTGATAATGATCGAACTCATATCCAGCGTGATACGTACCACCAGGCTGGGTACGCACAGCGGCATGATGTGCCGCCAGATAATACGCGCCGACGTGGCGCCGGTCAGACGGCAGGCCGCGATGTAATCTGTGCCGCGCACCTGCATGGTCTCGGCGCGGGCCAGACGCGCATACGGCGGCCAGGCGGTAAGGGCGATGGCAAGAATGGCACTCTCGATGCCCGGTTTCAGCGCGGCAACAAATGCCAGTGCCAGGATCAGACGCGGGAACGCGAGGAAGATATCGGTGATGCGCATCAGAATGCGATCCAACAGGCCGCCGGTGTAGCCCGCCACGCAGCCAATCAGCAGGCCGAGCGGAGCAACGATGGCCACGACGGTGATCACCATGCCGAGCGTAATGCGCCCGCCGTAGAGAATGCGACTGAAGGTATCGCGACCCAGTTCGTCGGTACCCAGCCAGTGCTCAGCCGACGGTTTGGCCAGCCGGTTAGCCAGATCCTGAGTCCCGGGATCGTAACTGGTCAGCAGCGGCGCACATATTGAAATGATCAACACCAGCAGCACGGTAAACAGGCCAATCACTGCCAGAGGATTGGCGCGAAGACCCAGCCAGAGGCGATAACGACGCCCCCAGACGGCCTGCGTGCGGGTGTGGGGCGTATCGGCCAACAGCCAGGCGCGCGTTCCGGCGCGGGTTTGAGGTATCGCAGGGAGAGTTGTCATTTTACGCGAGGGTCCAGAAGTCGGTAGAGAAGGTCGGCGAGCAGATTGAGCAGAACGTAAATCGCGCCAATCAGCAGCGTGGAGCCAATCACCGGGTTCATATCGGCGTTCATCAGGGATATGGTGAGATACTGCCCGAGGCCCGGCCAGGAGAAGACATTTTCCGTGACCACCGCACCTTCCAGCAGCCCCGCATAGGTGAGTGCCAGCACGGTAATAAGCTGCACGCCGACGGTCGGAAAGGCGTGCTTCCAGATAACGGTACGTGCCGACAGCCCCTTGGCACGGGCGGTGATGACAAATTCACCACTCAATGCATTGAGCATAAAAGTACGCGTCATGCGGGTGATGTACGCCATGCTGAAATAGGCAAGAATCAGTACCGGCTGCACCATATGCGCCAGCGCATCGCGGAACGCCTCCCTATCTCCGGCCAGCAGGGTGTCCACTGTCAGTAATCCAGTGACCTGCGGGATCATGTCCTGATAGATGATGTCCTGTCGCCCCGGTCCCGGCGCGATACCGAGCACCGAGTAGAAGATCAACAAACTGAGTAAGGCCAGCACAAACACCGGCAGCGAATGACCGGCCAGACACACCACACGGATGGTCTGATCAATCCAGCTGCCCTGACGCGTGGCCGCCCAGACACCAAGCGGAATGCCGATCACCGCCGCGATAATGATCGCGGCGGTGGCCAGTTCCAGCGTGGCGGGGAAGAAGCGCGCGATGTCTGTAATGACGGGGTTAGTGGTCACGGCTGAACGGCCTAAATCGCCGTGAAACACCTGATTGAGATAGTGGAGGAACTGCATCCAGAGGGGCTGATCCAGCCCCATTTCATGGCGAACACGTTCGACTACCGCCTGCGGTGCATTATCGCCCACCGCAGCCAGTACCGGATCGGTCGGCATGACCCTGCCAATAAAAAAGGTCACCACCGACAATCCGAACAAGGTAAGACAAACGCTGATGCAGGTACTCAGAAAACTATTGAGTCTCTTGCTCACGCTTTCATAACCTTTTCGTAGGGGCTGGTACTCATCACGGTTAGCACCATGCCTGAAATCTCATGACGGCAAGCCGCGGTTAGCGTCGGTTGCATCATGATGGCAAACGGACTGTTCTCCATATGCTTGGTCTGCAACGCTTCATACAGTTTGATACGGGTGGCTGGGTCCGGTTCGTGCAGGGCTTTCTGGCTGAGATCGGCAATTTCCTGATCCTGCCAGCTGCAGCGCCATGCCAGTGTGCGGCTTTTGGTTTTATCCGTGTTATCCGGGTTGCTGCAGAAGGCTTCGGCGTTGGAGTTAGGGTCAAAATAGTCCGCGCCCCATTGGGTGAAGGCCAGCTGCTGCTGACGGGCACGCATTTTGGTCAGTACCTGACGGCTTTCGGCCGCCAGTAAGGTCACCTTAATACCGATTTCGGCCAGATTCGACTGCAGCGCCTGCACGATATCGGCCTGGGGTGAAGAAGAGTAGTGATCGAGCGTGATTTCAAAGCCGTCAGGGAAGCCAGCTTCGGCCATCAGCGCCTTGGCTTTCGCCACGTCGCGTTTGTACATAATAGTATTCACTGCTGCCGGGAACCCTTCCGGCAGGAAGCTCTGATGCACTTTGTGGGTCAGTGGCACGATGTGCTGCTGGATGCCGTCATAATCGATAGCCCATTTAATCGCCTGCCATACCTGCGGTTTGGACAGGTTAGGGTGTGCGGTATTGGCAGACAGCATCATGGTACCGGCGATACCTTTGCGCACCAGAGTGAAGTTTTTATCATCAACCAGCGGTCGCAACTGCTCGGTATTGAGATCGCGGGCAATATCAATATCGCCTTTTTTCAGCATCAGCAACTGCGCGGAAGGATCAACAATATGGCGCAGGATGATGCGCTGGATTTTACCGGCGTGGGGATTGTTTTTGTTGGTCTCAAGAATGACTGACTCACTGACTTTCCAGTCTCGCAGTTTGAACGCACCGGAACCGGCACTGTTTTTCTTCAGCCATGCATTGCCTAAATCGTCGCCCACCTGATTGGCCATACAGGCCGATTTCTGCACGATGCTGCCGACGTTGGCACTCAGGCAATACAGCAAGAAAGATTCTGATGCCGGGTCAGCGGTTTTGATCACCAGCGTTTCGGCGTCAGGCGCGCTGATAAAGTTCTCTACGTTATCTTTGGTGTAGCCGAACTGGTTGATGATGTAGGCCGGGCTTTTGTCCAACTTCACTGATCGCTGTAAAGAGAACGCCGCGTCTTCGGCGGTGACCGGTTTGCCGTCCGCCCATTTGGCTTTCGGGTCCAGTTTAAAGGTGAAGGTTTTCATGTCAGGGGTGGCGGTCCAGGACACGGCCAGATCGCCTTCGATTTCATCAGGGGAAGCCAGTTTTGGTTTCACCAGTTGCTGATAAATATTACCGGTAATTTCGCTGCCTACCGATTCAAAGCCTTCGTGCGGATCCAGGCTGGTGATGATATCGAGTTTAATCGCCATCACTAAGATAGAAGTCGGGGTGGCCGCGAAGACGGGTTCAAAGCTCAGATAGGACAGAACCGGCACGGCTGCAAAACCGGTAACAAATTGACGTCTGGTAACCATAATAACTCCCATGATGTTGATAGTTAAATCAAAAATAGAAAACGATGCTGGTGAACCCTTGACTTGACAGCATGCTGGTGGTTTTAATTGAAAATCAGCCACGCGTTTACAACACGGCTTTTACATCTCAGAAAAACTAATCTGAAAATGCAGGCACCTGATCATCGGTAGTGCAGTAACGGGCGTTAAATGCACCGTGGACGAGCAAAATGTCAGCGGTTTTTGTCATGCTTAACCAAGGGTAGACCTTTTTTATGAATAACGTAGCGCATGGAACTGAAGCCTTAATGCCGGTATTTGACGGACATAACGATGTTTTATTGCAACTTTGGAATGAACATCGCGAAAATCCGGCGCTAACTTTCCTTAAGGGTCCTGCCAGCGGACAGATGGACTTGCCGCGCTGCCGTGAAGCAGGCTTTGCTGGCGGGCTTTTTGCCGCCTGGGTGCCATCGCCACGCTTTGACTCTGCAAGTAGCGTGCCGGATGTCACTATTGACCCGCATTTTTTAGTGGAAGGTACTCAAAAGCATGCGGATTTTTCTCCGACACCTTCTTTCGAATTTGCGCGTGATGTCACAATTGGGATGATGGCTTTTTTGCTGCGCATTGAAGCGCAGTCGCAGGGCGCGGTGAACATTTGCCGCAGCGCAAAAGAGATTCGCGCGGCGATGCAAAATCAGGCATTAGCTATAGTTATGCATATTGAAGGGGCTGAAGGCATCGATCCGGATCTCTACACGCTCGACGTGCTGTATCAGATGGGGTTGCGCACGCTCGGCCCGGTGTGGAGCCGTCCGAACATCTTCGGCCACGGCGTGCCGTTTAAATTCAATACCTCGCCCGATACCGGACCAGGGCTGACCGACCTTGGCGTAAAGTTGGTGGAAACGTGTAACCGCAAACGTATCATGGTCGACCTGTCGCATCTCAATGAAAAAGGCTTCTGGCAGGTGGCGGAGATTTCAGATGCGCCGCTGGTGGCCAGCCACTCCAACGCATTTTCCCTGTGCGCGCAGTCGCGCAACCTGACCGACCGTCAGCTGGAAGCCATTAAAGAGACGCAGGGCTTTGTCGGTCTGAACTTTGCCACGCCGTTCCTGCGGGCAGACGGCACGCGTGATGCGGATACCGGCACCGATGATTATTTGCGCCATCTGGATTATCTGGTGGAAAAACTGGGAGAAGATCACGTGGGCTTTGGTTCAGATTTTGACGGCGCCTCAATGGCACCTTTCATGAAGGATGTGAGCGGTCTACCCGTACTGATTAACGCCATGCGTGAGGCCGGTTATGGGGAGAAGTTGATTGGAAAGATTGCGCATAAAAACTGGATCAACGTGCTGGAAAGAACCTGGGGGGAATGAAAATTCCTCCCCTTAACAGGGGAGGATATCGCTATTACTCAGCAAACAGCGTCTGCTTCAATGCACGCTCCACCCCGCGCAGTTCAGCCAACCCTCTGAGACGACCAATCGCCGAATAGCCGGGATTGGTCTTCTTATGCAGGTCGTCGAGCATCTGATGGCCGTGGTCCGGGCGCATCGGAATAGGGCGCAGATTGCCCGCACGCTGACGTTTCTGCTCTTCGGTTAAAATCGCTTTGATCACCGCTACCATATCCACATCACCGTCCAGATGGTCGGCTTCATGGAAGATGCCCGGCGTAGCTTCACGCTGGGTGGCGCGCAGGTGGATAAAGTGCACGCGGTCGGCAAAGGTGGTCATCATCTTCACCAGATCATTATCTTCGCGTACGCCGTAAGAGCCAGTGCAGAAACAGAAACCGTTGTGAATGCTGTCGACGGTCTCTTTCAGCCACTGCATGTCTTCGATGGTCGACACAATACGTGGCAGGCCGAGAATCGGTCGTGGCGGGTCATCAGGATGCACCGCCAGCTTAAGCCCATGCTGCTCGGCTACGGGCACGATGCTGCGCAGGAAGTGCGCCATGTTTTCACGCAATTTGGCCTTGTCGATACCGTCGTAAGTGGCCAGACGGGCACGGAACTGGTCCAGCGTATACCCCTCTTCAGCCCCGGGCAAACCGGCAATAATGTTGGCGGTCAGCGTCTCTTTTTCCGCGTCGCTCATCGCTTTAAAGTAGGCCGCCGCTTGCTCTTGCTCTTGGGCAGAATAGTCCTGTTTCGCCCCTTCACGTTGCAGCAGGTGCAATTCGAAGGCAGCAAAGGCGATGTGATCAAAGCGCAGGGCGCGTGAACCGTCTGGCAGCAGATAGCCTAAATCGGTGCGGGTCCAATCGAGAACCGGCATGAAGTTATAACAAACCGTATCAATGCCGCAGGCTGCCAGATTACGCAATGATTGCTGATAATTGGCGATGTGCTTTTCGACGTCACCGCTGCGGGTTTTGATCTCTTCGTGCACCGGGATGCTTTCCACCACCGACCACACCAGGTTTTTCGCTGCCAGTTCAGCCTGGCGTTTTTTGATCTCCTCAACCGGCCAGACTTCGCCATTGGCAATGTGATGCAGGGCGGTCACTACGCCGGTTGCTCCAGCCTGTCGTACGTCATCCAGCGAAACCGGATCTTTCGGGCCATACCAGCGCCATGTTTGTTCCATGTGAAACTCCTTGTGCTCAAATGTGTGTGCTTAGCTTCAACCAATATTTCAGACCATTAATATTTCAAATAACCCATAACTATTCAGCCGACTCGATCGGATCTTTGACGATGAAAAAGTAAGAAAGTGCGCCTGCGAAGGTCACGCAGGAACAGACCACCAGCGCCCAGTTAAATGACCCGGTGGTATCCAGTACCCAGCCGGTGATGATCGGTGCGAAGGAGGCAAAAATGAAACTGCCGAAGTTTTGAATACTGCTGACCGACGCCACCATACGTGACGGGGTGATCACCTGTACCAGACCCCACGCGGACGTACCGGCAAAGTGAATAAAGAACAGTGCCAGGCTGATAAAGGCCACGGCCATCGTGGTGCTGCTTGACTGGATAACCAACAGGGTACAGGCAGCAGAACAGACCAGCCCGAAGCAGATCAGCGCCTTGCGGCTTTTCAGCAGTGAATACCCTTTGTTAGCCAGTTTGTCGGCAACGACGCCGTTCACCAGCATACCGAGCGAACCGAACAGGAACGGGATTGCCGCCACCCAGCCGGTGTTCGCCAGACTCAGGCCGCGTTCCGCCTGCAAGTAACCCGGTAACCATGCCAAATAGAGCCAGCCAGTGTAATTCACGCCGCTGAACCCTAAAATCATGCCCCAGACGGTGCGGCGTTTGAACAGCGAACCCCATTCGGCAAAGCTCAAACGGGTTTTTGCTGTAGATTTACTGCCCTCATCCAAATAGGCCTGATCTTCTGCACTGAGGTTCATCTGGTCGCGGTTGCGGTACCAGGCGTACCAGCAGACAGCAATCAAAATACCGGCCACGCCGATGATCACAAACATCATGCGCCAGCCAAAGGCCAGCATCAGTGCCACCAGAATCGGCGGGGCGAAGGCCTGTCCGAGCGTGGTCGATGAATTAAAAATACCCATCGGCAGGCCGCGTTTTTTGACATTAAACCAGTCGTTGACGACCTTCACGCCGCTTGGCATAAACGGCGCTTCGCCGATGCCCAGACCAATGCGCAGCATTATAAAATGACTGAAACTGTTAACGCTGCCCGCCAGTGCCTGCATGGCTGACCAGAACAGCAGGCCACCGCCGAGCACTACGCGCGGACCGAAACGGTCCAGCAGGATGCCGCTCGGCAATTGCGAAATCCCGTAAGAGAGCGAGAATGCTGAGAGCAGAAAACCAAACTCGGTGGCCGACAGGCCCAGATCCGCACGGATGGCCTGATTGGCAATCGACAGCGAGCCGCGGTCGAGGAAATTAATGATCCCGGCTAAAAACAGCAGGGTAAGTGAAATGGTCTGAATACGTTTAATTTTTTGTGATCTGGCGATGTTCTGCGGCAGAGCCTGTTCTACAGAGGAAGAAGACATAGCAGGTCCTTTCATAGGGCGGATATCATCAATATTCCTGCGCGGTTCTGGTGAAAAATGCGCAATCTGTGACATCACTAGTTTTAGTTTTCTTGACGCCATGCAGGTTGGAAGTTCAATCTACAAACGTTGTATGGTCAGGTGGTAGGGTGGTCAGGCCACCTGACCGGTACATCATTCAGCATGAAAAGGATCATTAATGTGATCTGCTTTGCAATTTTAGGATCGGTAGGAATTTTTGTATGCTATCTGCCGACCCGAGAACAGGCTTCAGCCGGAGAAGAAGAATGGAATTACCAACCCTCAAAGTGGAAAGGCTGTACCGCCAAATTTCGAATGTGCTGATCAACTGTATTAAGAGTGGTCAGTTTGCGCCGGGTGAGATGATCCCCTCGGAGCGCGATTTATCCAAACAGCTGGGCGTCAGCCGCTCGTCGATTCGTGAAGCGCTAATTGCGCTGGAGATCACCGGCTGGATTGAGATCCGCACCGGCAACGGCGTGTATGTCAGTAACCCGCTGCCGCTCCAGCCCGTCACGCAAAGCGAAGAGGAGTTCAGCCTGCAGTCCCTCATCAAGGCGCGCCAGATTTATGAATGCACCACGGCAGAACTGGCCGCCTTAAACGGCACCGACGATCAGCGTGAAAAACTGGCTGAGATTAACCATGAGCTGACGCAGCTGAACATCAACAATGACGCGTTTCTGGAAGAGGACCGCCGTTTCCACCTGATGATCAGCGAAATGACCGGCAACGAAGTGCTGCGCGACATGATGGAGTACCTGTGGGACAAACGTCATTCCCGTCGTTTTGTGCGTCTGGAAACCCACTACACCGACACCGACTTTGCCCGCGAAATGAACACCGATCACCAGGCCATCACCGACGCCATTTTGGCAAGAGATGCGCAGGGCGCAAGGGCGGCGATGCAGGGGCACCTGCAACATGTATATGACAGGTTATTTAGCGAGTGATGGGCTTTTAAAAAACTTCAGTAAAATTTTCTTTAAATTCAAGGTCGTGGGCGGTCGGCCCACTCCGTTGGGTTTTGGATTGCGGCCCGAACCCGCCTTTTGAAATTCAAAGTCAAGACCTTGGGTTGCCACCTAAACTGGCCTTAAGAGGCGCCTATCGCCGCGCCTCTTAAGAATCTCCGGCTCTTTAAAAACAACAGCTGCGCGGGTCACAGCGGCCATGTTTCAGATACCTCTGTTATAGCCGCAAAATGTCGCCGCTCAGGCGGTACCTTCGCTGCGGGATTCGAGCCTTTGGCCTCGAACCGCTCATCCGGTGCCATTTTTGACTGCGCCTTAGCAGCTATCCAGGTCAAAAAATGAAAAGAAAAAATTACAACCAAACCGGTTTTGAATTTTAAAGAGCTTTGGCCGCATTCAAAAATACCGCCGGAGGAGAGGTGGAAAACCGCGCGTCTTTTTGCGAAGGTTGTAACCCGAACGGAGGGGACCGCAACGCGGCGGGATTTTGCGGCTATCACTTTCATGCCTGAAACACGGCCATTGTGACCCGCGCAGCTGGAGGAGCCACATAGAAAAACGCAGGATGGTTAAGGGCAGCGTTTACTGCCCTTAACCCGGTGTGGACCGGCGTCCACGACCTTGACGTTGAATTTGAAAAGCGAGTTCGGGCCGCAACCCGAAAACGGTATTACTTTCCGCAAAGTTTAAAATAAACCTCATTCCAGCGAATTTGATTCTTAAAGTCCGCAAGCCGCGTGTCGTTATCGATCACCAGCAACTCCATATTATGCAGCTCGGCGTACAGACGCAGATGGTCAATATCCAGTGCTTGTGAGAACACGGTATGGTGCGCGCCGCCGCCGAGGATCCAGGCTTCGGCCGCTGTCGCGAGCGTGGGCTGTGCTTTCCAGATGGCGCGGGCCACCGGCAGTTTTGGCAGTTCATGCGGCTGTTCGACGGTATCGACCAGATTGACCAGCAGACGGAAGCGGTCGCCCATGTCTATCACGCTGGCATTGACGGCCGGACCGGCTGGGGTAGAGAAGATCAAACGCGCGGGATCGGCCTTGCCGCCTATGCCAAGGTACTGCGCATCCAGCAGCGGTTTTGGCTCTTTGGCGATGCTCGGGCAGACTTCCAGCATGTGCGAGCCAACCACCATATCGTTGCCGGTTTTGAAATTGTAGGTGTAATCCTCCATAAATGAGGTCCCCCCTTTCAGCCCCCCCGCCATCACTTTCATGATGCGCAGCAGGGCAGCGGTTTTCCAGTCGCCTTCACCACCAAAACCGTAACCCTTTTGCATCAGGCGCTGAACCGCCAGCCCCGGCAGTTGCTTCATGCCGTGCAGATCTTCGAAGTTGGTGGTGAAAGCGTGGTAGCCGCCTTGCTCGAGAAAGCGGGTCATGCCGAGTTCAATTTTTGCTGCATCGAGCAGATTTTCACGGCGTTCACCGTGCAGTTGGATGGTATCGGTCAGGCGGTAACTGGCTTCGTACTCTTCGACCAGTGTATCAACGTCACTTTTGCTCACTTCGTTAATCACAGCCACCAAATCGCCGATACCAAAGGCGCTGACGGTATAGCCGAATTGAATTTGTGCCGCGACTTTATCGCCTTCCGTCACCGCAACCTGACGCATGTTGTCGCCAAAGCGGGCCACTTTCAGGTTTTGACTTTCGTTTTTAGCGGCAGCCACGCGCATCCACTGACCGATACGGCGATGCGACTCGCCATCCTGCCAGTGACCGGCGACCACCGAATGTTGCTGACGCATACGGGCACCGATGAAGCCGAACTCCCGGCCGCCGTGCGCGGTCTGGTTGAGGTTCATAAAGTCCATGTCCATGGTGTCCCACGGCACTTCGGCGTTAAACTGGGTATGGAACTGCAACAATGGCTTGTGCAGGATGGTCAGCCCGGCAATCCACATTTTGGCCGGAGAGAAAGTATGCAGCCAGGTGATCAAACCCACGCAGGACTGGCAGTAGTTGGCTTCACGGCACAGCGCGGTGATTTCGTCCGGCGTTGTCACCAGTGGTTTAAGCACCAGTTTAATCGGCAGACCGGCTTCACTGTTGAGGCCGTTGACCACCTTCTCGGCGTTCTCTTTTACCTGGCGTAATGTTTCAGGGCCATACAGGTGCTGACTGCCAATGGCAAACCATACTTCGAGATGTTTAAACGCGTCCATTTGTTACTCCTGCAAAATAAGAAGGGGGATTCAGTGAGTCGTTTTTGCTGCAAACAGCGGCTCGGTGGTGCTGCACCACTGCTGATAACGTTCATAGAGTTTCTGGTACTGCGCCACGCGCTGCGGGTCGGGTATCAGGGTGCGTTCGATGCTGCACGCCATGTTTTTCTGCGCGGCGGGAACATCGGAATATTCTCCGGCGGCAACGGCGGCAAAGATGGCAGCACCCAGCGCGCAGCACTGGTCTGAGGCCACAATCTGTAGCGGACGGTTCATGGCGTCGGCGCACACCTGCATGATCACCGGGGACTTGCGCGCAATACCGCCCAGGGTCAGGACGTTTTCCACCGGAATATCCTGCTGCTCGAAACACTCCATAATGGCGCGTGCACCAAAGGCGGTAGCGGCGATGAACCCGCCAAACAGTTCGGGCGCTTCGGTGCCGAGGTTGATGTCGGTGATCACGCCTTTCAGACGTTGATTGGCAAAGGGTGTCCGGCGTCCGTTAAACCAGTCCAGCACCAGCGGCAGGTGATCCAGGGAAGGATTGGCCGCCCAGGCGGCGGTGAGATCCGGCAGCAAATTTTTCTGCGCGGCAGAGAGCGCGGGTTTTAGTTCAGGATGGGCGAGCATCGCCTGCACCAATGGCCAGCTCAGCAAGCGACTGAACCAGGCGTACATATCGCCAAAAGCGGACTGTCCCGCCTCCATACCGATCATCTCAGGCACCACGCTGCCTTCCACCTGACCGCAAATCCCACCGATGGCGCGGTCATTCACGCGATCCTTGTCAGCAATCAAAATGTCGCAGGTAGAGGTGCCGATCACTTTGACTAATGTATAAGGCTGCGCACCGGCACCGACGGCACCCATGTGGCAGTCGAACGCGCCGCCAGAGAGCACCACGCTTTGCGGCAGTCCCAGACGCTGCGCCCATTCGGCCGTCAAGCTACCGACCGGTTGGTCGGCGGTGACGGTGTCAGTGAACAGCGGGTAAGGCAGGTTTTCGAGCAGAATCGGGTCCAGCGCGGTGAAAAAGTCGCGCGGTGGCAGGCCACCCCAGGACGGATGCCACAACATTTTGTGCCCGGCGCTGCAGCGTCCGCGCGCCATATCAGCTGGCGCGGTGGTGCCGGAGAGCAGGGCGGGCACCCAGTCGCACAGCTCAACCCAAGAGGCCGCAGCCTGGCGCACGGCGGCGTCTTCACGGGAGACATGCAGGATCTTGGCCCAGAACCATTCTGAGGAGTAAACGCCCCCGATGTAGCGGGAGTAGTCAGGGAAATCGCCGCTGCGGCACAGGCGGTTGATCTCTTCGGCTTCTTCAATCGCGGTATGGTCTTTCCACAACACGAACATGGCGTTCGGGTTATTTTCAAATTCAGGCCGCAGCGCCAGCACCTGGCCCTGGGCATCCACTGGAGCCGGGGTAGAACCGGTGGAGTCCACGCCGATGCCAATAATCCTGGCGCTGCGTTCGACGCCGAGGCGCTGCACCAGATTCACAATCGCCTGTTCCATCGCTTCTATATAGTCGCGCGGATGATGGCGGAACTGATTTTGCGCGGCGTTGCAGTACAGGCCTGCCTGCCAGCGCGGGTAGTAAACCACGTCGGTATCGATTTCCGCACCGCTCAGGCAGTCCACTGCCAGCACGCGTACAGAGTCGCTGCCAAAATCCAGACCAAGCGCAATTGCACCTTGCGTCATTCTTCTTACTCCCAGGATAGTGAGGAAATCGTGTGCTGAATATCCTGTGCGTCTGAGGGCAGGAGGCGTGAGGAGGCGTTAGCTACAAGTATGCACAATCCTGCTCCCCATGATGTTTATGTGAGGTTAGTCAAAAGTTAATGGTTGGCTAAAATCGCTATATCTATGCACGATCCTGCTGTAATCCCCAAGTGTGATAGCGCTCTACCTTCCGGCGTTAATTTCCCGTTAAAACTGTCCCCGTCCTGTTTAGCAATAAGAGCGATCCTGTGATTAAAACCGCCGTGATAAGGCAGCTGAAAGCCGGTTCGTTTTTACGTTTTACCCTACTGAGAACGTTTTCACGCAGGCGCTGACCTGAAAGAGTTCAGCAGTACATAGCCTGCGACAACTATAAAAAGCCGGAGAACATCATGCATAAATTCACTAAGGCGTTAGCGATGGCAGGTTTTGCTGTCCTTATGTCACATTCAGCTATGGCAGAGACCATGAAGCTGGGCTTTCTGGTTAAGCAACCGGAAGAGCCATGGTTCCAGACTGAATGGAAATTTGCGGATAAAGCAGGCAAGGATCTTAACTTCCAGGTGATCAAAATTGCGGTGCCTGACGGTGAGAAAACGCTGAACGCTATCGACAGCCTGGCAGCTAACGGGGCAAAAGGATTTGTTATCTGTACGCCTGACCCGCGTCTGGGACCGGCCATTATGGCCAAAGCCCGCAGCTACGATATGAAGGTTATTCAGGTCGATGATCAGTTTGTGAACGCCAAAGGTAAACCGATGGCAGAGGTGCCGTTAGTGATGATGGCCGCCACCAAAATCGGCGAGCGTCAGGGGCAGGAACTGTATAAAGAGATGCAAAAACGCGGCTGGAATGTGGCGGATACCGGCGTAATGGCCATCACCGCTGATGAGCTCGATACCGCGCGCCGCCGTACCACCGGTGCCATGGACGCGCTGAAAGCGGCCGGGTTCCCTGAAAAGCAGATCTACAAAGTGCCGACCAAATCCAACGATATCCCAGGTGCGCTGGATGCCGGTAACTCCCTGTTAGTGCAGCATCCGCAGGTGAAAAACTGGCTAATCCTCGGCATGAACGACAACACCGTGCTCGGTGGCGTGCGTGCCACCGAAGGGCAGGGTTTTAAAGCAGCGAACGTGATCGGCATCGGCATCAATGGGGTTGATGCGGTGAACGAACTCTCCAAAGGTGCGCAGACCGGCTTCTACGGGTCCCTGCTGCCAAGCCCGGACATCCATGGCTACAAAAGTATCCAGATGCTGAATGAGTGGGTAACCAAAGGGGTTGAGCCACCGAAATTTACCGAAGTAACCGACGTAGTGCTGATCACCCGTGACAACTTCAAGGAGGAGTTGAAGAAGAAGGGCTTGATGTAATTTCCTCCTCATACTTTGGGTTGCAGGTGCGTTGACTGCCTGTAACCCGAATTATTGAGAGAAAAGATTTGGTCGTTAATTTGTAGGACCCCATTTTCTCGTTTTCAGGTAACTACTATGACTCAGCAAGCCTTACTCAATGCCTCGCTGCTGAAACCGTCGCTGACTGCGTTTGATGCGGCTGCGCCGTATCTGGAATTTCACCATATTGGCAAGACGTTTCCCGGCGTGAAAGCGCTGGATGGCATCACGTTTAACTGCAAAGCCGGGCAAATTCATGCCCTGATGGGCGAGAACGGCGCGGGGAAATCCACGCTGCTCAAGATCCTCAGCGGTAATTATCAGCCTACTCAGGGCGAAATCCACATCAAGGGGCAGCCGGTGAGCTTTACTCACACCACCGATGCGCTGGATGCCGGTGTGGCGATCATTTATCAGGAACTGCATCTGGTGCCGGAAATGACGGTGGCAGAGAACATTTACCTCGGGCAGTTGCCCAGCAAATATGGCTGCGTGAACCGCAAACTGCTGCGTTATGAGGCCAAAATTCAGCTGGAGCATCTGGGGCTGGATATCGACCCGGATACCCCGTTGAAATATCTCTCCATCGGTCAGTGGCAGATGGTGGAGATCGCCAAGGCGCTGGCGCGTAACGCCAAAATTATCGCCTTCGATGAGCCAACCAGTTCGCTGTCGGCCCGTGAAATCGAGCAGTTGTTCCGCGTGATCCGCGAGCTGCGCGCCGAGGGGCGGGTCATTTTGTATGTTTCGCACCGTATGGAAGAAATTTTTGCGCTGAGCGATGCCGTCACGGTGTTCAAAGATGGCCGCTATGTCTGCACTTTTGATGATATGACGCAGGTGAATAACGAGAAACTGGTGCAGGCGATGGTCGGGCGTAATCTCGGCGATATCTACGACTACGCGCCGCGTCCGCACGGTGAAATCCGTTTGCAGCTTGATGCGGTCAAAGCGCCGGGGGTGAAAACGCCGATCAGCCTCAGCGTGCGTCAGGGGGAGATCGTCGGCCTGTTCGGGCTGGTGGGGGCCGGGCGCAGTGAGTTGATGAAAGGGCTGTTTGGTGGCACCCGGATCACGGGAGGTACGGTCTCGCTCGACGGCGTGGCGCTCAATATCCGTAAACCTGCTGATGCCATCCGTCAGGGAATTATGCTCTGCCCGGAAGACCGTAAAGCTGACGGCATCATTGCGGTGCACTCGGTACAGGACAACATCAACATCAGCGCGCGGCGCAAAACCGTCACGGCCGGTTGCCTCATCAATAATAAGTGGGAAGCGCAGAACGCCCGGAAGCACATTACCTCGCTGAACATTAAAACCCCGAGCGCCCAACAACTGATCATGAATCTTTCCGGCGGTAATCAGCAGAAGGCCATTCTGGGGCGCTGGCTGTCGGAAGAGATGAAAGTGATCCTGCTCGACGAGCCGACGCGCGGGATTGATGTCGGTGCCAAGCATGAAATCTACAACGTGATTTATGAGTTGGCGAAGCAGGGCATTGCGGTACTGTTTGCCTCCAGTGATTTGCCCGAAGTGTTAGGGCTGGCGGACAGAATTATTGTGATGCGCGAAGGCGCGATTTCCGGCGAGTTGCTGCATGACGACGCCACTGAAGAAAAAGCATTAGGGCTGGCGATGTTAAGAACGCCAGAACTGACGGCAGGAGCATAAAATTATGTCATCTATGACCACAAATTCCGGCAAACCGGAGCACTCCTCTGCCGCCTCCCGCGGCGGTCAGGGCATTATGCGCATCTGGGACAGCTACGGCATGCTGGTGGTGTTCGCTGTGCTGTTCCTGGCCTGCACGATTTTCGTGCCCAATTTCAGCTCGTTTATCAATATGAAAGGGCTGCTGCTGGCGATCTCCATGTCCGGCATGGTGGCCTGCGGCATGCTGTTCTGTTTGGCCTCCGGTGATTTCGACCTGTCTGTCGCCTCCGTGATTGCCTGCGCCGGTGTCACCACGGCGGTGGTGATTAACCTGACCGAAAGCCTGTGGATTGGCGTCGTTGCCGGTTTGATTCTGGGGATGCTGACCGGTTTGCTGAACGGCTTTGTTATCGCCCGGCTGAAAATCAATGCGCTGATCACCACGCTGGCCACCATGCAGATTGTGCGTGGGCTGGCCTATATCATCTCCGACGGTAAAGCCGTGGGTATTGAAGACGAGCGATTCTTCGCGCTGGGTTATGCCAACTGGTTCGGCCTGCCCGCGCCTATCTGGCTGACGGTAGGCTGTCTGATTATCTTTGGTCTGCTGCTCAATAAAACCACGTTTGGGCGCAACACGTTGGCGATAGGTGGCAATGAAGACGCGGCGCGGCTTGCGGGTGTGCCGGTGGTGCGTACCAAGATCATTATCTTTGTGCTGTCCGGACTGGTGTCGGCGGCGGCGGGGATCATTCTGGCGTCGCGCATGACCAGCGGCCAGCCGATGACCTCACTGGGCTACGAACTGATCGTGATCTCCGCCTGTGTGCTGGGCGGCGTTTCGCTAAAGGGCGGCATTGGTAAAATCTCCTACGTGGTGGCCGGGGTACTGATTTTGGGTACGGTAGAAAATGCCATGAACCTGCTGAATATTTCGCCGTTCTCACAATACGTAGTGCGCGGGCTGATCCTGCTGGCGGCGGTGATATTTGACCGCTATAAACAGAAAGCCAAAAGAGCGGTTTAACCGAGAACTCAAGGTTTGGTGATAACGCTTTCACGAAGGTGACACGCGGCATCTAACGCTTTCACAAGTCAGATGCCGCAAAAATCCGCTTTTGTTCACATTTTTGCAACGTTTCCTGGCAGCGCTTTCACCGGCCGATAGAATAAAAGAAAACCCGCCCCAGAGTGATTTTCAGGAGGTCCCGATGTATCACCGCATGATCCAGGATCAACAGCAAAACCCGTTGTTACCGGGTTACAGTTTCAACGCTTATCTGGTGGCAGGGATGACCCCGATACTCGCCGACGGTCCGCTGGATTTCGCCATCGACCGGCCCGGCGGCATGAAAGGCTTTATTCTCAATCTGACGGTCAAAGGCCAGGGCAAAGTGTTCGACGGCGAAGACACGTTCTACTGCAATCCTGGCGATCTGCTGCTGTTCCCGCCGAAAGCACGGCATCTTTATGGCCGTTCAGCCAACAGCGACTGCTGGTATCACCGCTGGGTCTATTTCCGTCCCCGCGCCTACTGGGCTGACTGGCTGGAGTGGCACACCAAAACCAACGACGTCGGGCGGCTTTCGCTGCCTAACAATACATTGCTGCTGGAGTTTGACCGCCTGTTTGCCAATATCGAACAGACGCAAAAGTCCGGACGGCGTTTTTGCGAAGAGCTGGGGATGAATCTGCTGGAGCGCCTGTTGCTGCGCGCTATGGAAGAGGACCCGAAAAGCCCGCAGAAAATCATGGATCCGCGGGTGATTGAAGCCTGTCAGTTTATTACCGGCAATCTGGCCGGTGAGCTGCGTATCGATGAAGTGGCGCGCCACGTCTGTCTGTCGCCGTCGCGGCTGGCGCATCTGTTCCGCGAGCAGGTGGGCATCAACATTCTGCGCTGGCGCGAAGACCAGCGGGTGATCCGCGCTAAACTGCTGTTGCAGACTACGCAGGAGTCTATTGCCACCATCGGCCGCGTGGTCGGTTACGACGATCAGCTCTATTTCTCCCGCGTCTTCCGCAAACGGGTCGGCGTCAGCCCGAGTGATTTCCGCCGCCGCAGCGTGGAAATTAACTATCCGGCCAAACCTTACCGCTCACACCCGTGGCCCGAACCGGAAAATGCTGCGGCGTATCAGTTCTGATCACTCCTTTTACTCCTCTTTATTTGCCCAACATTGTTGGCGTTGCAACAAGGCAGCTAGCGAAAGAAACCGATGAACTGACATTAATCAGGGATTCGGCTTCTTGCGTGCGGTGAACGTCGTAGCGGCTTCAAGAACCCCTCTATGTGGCCTTAGTCACATTTAGGGCTTGTCGCGGCTCCGAAGCTGGTGTCAAATCAGGTTGAAGCTTTGTAAATAAAAGGATAAAGAAATGACTGATACCCTACGCGTCGGGCTGGTGGGCTATGGTTTTGCCAGCAAAACATTTCATTCGCCGCTGATTTCAGGCACGCCGGGTTTAGAGCTCGCCGTGGTATCGAGCAGTGATGCCTCTAAGGTGCATGCCGACTGGCCAAATGTCACCGTGGTTGATTCCGCCGAGAAAATCTTCTCCGATCCCACGATCGATCTGGTGGTGATCCCCACGCCTAACACCACGCATTTCCCACTGGCGCAACAGGCGTTGGAAGCCGGTAAACATGTGATTGTCGATAAACCCTTTACCGTGACGCTCGGCGAAGCGCGTTCGCTTAACGTGTTGGCGCAGGAGAAGGGCAAAGTGTTGTCCGTGTTTCACAACCGCCGCTGGGACTCGGATTTCCTTACAGTCAAAACGTTGATCAACGAGGGCACGCTGGGCGATGTGGTCTATTTTGAATCGCATTATGATCGCTTCAAACCCCAGGTGCAGGCGCGCTGGCGTGAAAATGACGAGCTCGGCAGCGGCATCTGGTATGACTTAGGGTCGCATTTGCTGGATCAAGCGTTAGTGCTGTTTGGTATGCCAGATACCCTTCAGGCCGATCTCGCCGTAGTGCGTCCAGGTGGTAAAGCGGTGGATTACTTCAACACTGTGCTGACCTACGGCCGCCGTCGCGTGGTGCTGCACAGCACGGTTTACGCCAGTGCTGAAACCGCCCGTTTTATCGTGCAGGGTGAAAAGGGCAGCTTTGTGAAGTTCGGGCTGGATACGCAGGAAGACAGCCTGAAAGCGGGGGGTCGTCCACCGCAGGCAAACTGGGGTCTGGATAAGCGTGATGGGGTATTAACGCTGAGCGTCGAGGGCGTGCAGGCCGATAAACCTCTGCCGACGCTGCCGGGGGATTATCCGGCCTATTACGCCGGGGTGCGTGATGCGATCACCGGCAAAGGCAAAAACCCGGTACCGGCCTCTGACGCTATCCGCGTCATGGAACTGATCGAACTGGGCATTCACTCTTCTCAACAGCAAAAAACATTAAAAGTCGCTAAAGGCTGAATGCGCTGAGAGATAATACGCGTCGGCGAGGGCGCGTATTTTATTTTTTGCCTAAGATTTTATTAAATTTCCCTTTCATTATTTTGCAAGGAAACGCTTCATGTCTTGGTTGCAACGTCTGCGTATTGATAAGTTTTTGGTGATATTAATCGCTGTGGTGGTGATCGCTTCTTTCTTCCCTTGTGAAGGTATTTATAAGACGATTTTTGAGTATCTGACCACGGCGGCCATTGCGCTGTTGTTCTTTATGCACGGTGCCAAGCTGTCACGTGAAGCGATTATGGCGGGGATAAGTCACTGGAAGTTGCATCTGGTGGTCTTTCTCAGCACTTTCGCGCTGTTCCCGCTGCTGGGGTTAGGCATGAAATGGCTGGTGCCGCTGGGCATTCTGACGCCGACGCTTTACTACGGTTTTCTCTATCTTTGCGCGCTGCCTGCGACGGTGCAGTCGGCCATCGCCTATACCTCGGTGGCGGGTGGTAATATTGCGGCGGCGATTTGCAGCGCCTCGGCGTCCAGTATTCTGGGCGTCTTCCTGTCACCGGTGCTGGTTGGTTTACTGATGCACACACAGGGCGGCACCAATAATACGCTGCACGCAATTGGGTCGATTATTCTACAACTGATGGTGCCCTTTATTATCGGTCACCTTTGCCGCCCGCTGATCGCAGAGTGGGTGCAGCGCCATAAAAAGATCGTCAATGTTACTGACCGTTCTTCGATTCTGCTGGTGGTCTACGTAGCGTTCAGCGCTGCGGTGGTGGAAGGGATCTGGCATCAGATTGACGGCTGGTCACTGCTGGCAATCCTGGTCTGCTCCATTGTGCTGCTGACTATCGTGTTGATCATCAACACGCTGGTGGCTCGCTGGCTGAGTTTCAGTACCAAAGATGAGATCACTATTGTGTTCTGCGGGTCGAAGAAAAGTCTGGCTAACGGTATCCCGATGGCCAACGTGCTGTTCCCGGCTTCAGCCGTGGGGGCCATGGTGCTGCCGTTGATGATTTTCCATCAGGTGCAGTTGATGGTCTGCGCCGTATTGGCGGCACGCTATGCGAAGAAAGTCGCGAAAGAAGAGGCGCAGCAGGTATCTCTGGACGTGAAAGTGACGAAAGGCGCGGTGGCCGAATAGCAGGGTAGCGCAGATAACAACGGGGGGCACAGTATGACACTGCGCCCCCGTTAACTTTTCCGCCTCTGACAGGTTATTGACGACAGTAGGCTTCCAGCAAAGGGATGTCGGCTGGCGCCAACGCGTAGCGGTGGGCTTCAGAAGGGATAACCCAGGTTATTTCTGAGTGACACTGTAACGTTATCTCCCCCGAAAAACCGCTCACCCGCCAGGCATGCAGGCGAATAATACGCGACGGTTGCTGAAAGTCGTGACTGGCAATCCACTCTTCCACCTGCGCGGTGATGGCCAGCTCCTCCTGCAATTCCCGTATCAGTGCCTGTGGCTGACTTTCGCCGGTTTCTACTTTCCCGCCGGGAAACTCCCACAAACCCGCCTGATCGCCCGAGGCGTCACGGCGGGCAAGCAAAATTTTGCCCTCACGTTCGATAATGGCAGCCACCACGTCAATGACTTTCATGGTCGGACCTTATTTCAGATCGAACTCGGCCCACACCGGCGCGTGGTCAGACGGTTTTTCCATGGCGCGGATATCGTAATCGATACCTGTGGCAATGCAGCGTGCGGCCAACGGCTGGCTGGCCAGCAGCAGGTCGATGCGCAGACCGCGGTTCTCATCGAAGCCGCGCGAACGGTAATCAAACCACGAATACTTGTCGGCAGCGTCCGGGTTAGCCGCGCGGAAGGTGTCAACCAGGCCCCAGCCTTTCAAGCGATCCATCCATTCACGCTCTTCCGGCAGGAACGAGCATTTACCGGTGCGCAGCCAGCGTTTGCGGCTGTCCTCACCAATGCCGATGTCCAGGTCCGTCGGGCTGATATTGACGTCACCCATAACCAGTACCGGATTACTCACAGACAGGCTGGTATTCAGATAGTCCTGCAAATCACGGTAGAACTTCTCTTTGGCTGGAAACTTGGTTGGATGGTCACGGCTTTCGCCCTGCGGGAAATAGCCGTTAATCACCGTCAGCAGGCCCTGCGGCGTTTCGATGTCGGCCATGATAATGCGGCGCTGAGCGTCTTCATCATCACCCGGGAAACCACGGCGTACGGCGACAGGTTCCTGTTTGGTCAGCATGGCAACGCCGTAATGGCCTTTTTGCCCGTGATAGAAAACGTGGTAACCGTGTTGGCTGACTTCTTCCAGGGGGAACATATCGTCATGTACTTTGGTTTCCTGTAAACCGATGACGTCAGGTTGGTGCTGTTCGATGATCGCGGCAAGCTGATGCGGGCGGGCGCGCAATCCATTGATATTAAAGGAGACGAACTTCATAGTCGGGAACCATTTGGCGATGAAATCAGACGCCGATGGTAGCAGATTCTTTTTCTGAATGGTACGTGGAGCAGACTGTACAGCCGTGTCTGCACAGCGCTGTCGTTGCCATTTGAAAAGGCATACCGGCTTCTAATTAAGACAATTAGTAGATATTTCTGTCAACATTTTGTGACAGTCCCTTCTTTGGCTGTACATGAAAGAGTATTATGCCCCTCAGCGATTTCCGCACCGGCAGAAAAAGGTCAACACTGATGCGTCTGGAAGTTTTTTG
>Ga0105854_1000098_pt1 | contig 47888 bp, 29 predicted proteins | sample OrgsoiDNA_201058_FD_89679 | JGI IMG/M metagenome (GOLD analysis project Ga0105854, IMG submission 89679) | Permafrost soil microbial communities from the Arctic, to analyse light accelerated degradation of dissolved organic matter (DOM) -... | ecosystem: Environmental > Terrestrial > Soil >... | reverse complement strand
GACAACATTTTCATGCACGCCTGGCACGTGGCCGGGCATGTCAGCGAATTCGCCGAGCCGGGTCAGTATGTGGTGAAGAGGCTTTCTGTGGCGAGGGAGCTTGTCGGAATGCCGCACCACCCCGTTCGGCTGCGAAGCAGTCGTAGATTCAAACAACTCGGTCTGTCTGAAAGGACGCAGGGGGCCGCTTCGCAGCCCAGCGCGAGCAAGCTCGCTCGCCACAGAAAGCCCACTCGCCACAGCTTTTTTTGCACCCACCATAAAAACAACACCACCACACCCCAAACCGCTGCCGATGTTTACCTTCGAGGAGTTGACCCCATGAAAGCCTTGCTCTTGCTTGCAACCCTTACCCTGCCGTTGATGGTGCACGCAGCGGAACCTGAATCCTGCGCCACAGTGCGGTTTTCCGACGTCGGCTGGACCGATATCACCGTCACCACCGCCATCACCAGCGAAGTACTGGAGTCCCTCGGCTACACCACCAAAACCACCCTGCTGTCGATCCCGGTAACCTACCGCGCCCTGGCCGCGGGCAAGGACCTGGACGTGTTCCTCGGCAACTGGATGCCCACCACCGAAAACGACATCAAACCCTTCCGTGACGCCGGCACCGTAGAAACCTTTCGTGCCAACCTGCACGGCGCCAAATACACCCTGGCCGTGCCGGATTACGTGTACGACGCCGGGCTGCATGATTTTGCCGACATCGCCAAATTCAAGGACAAACTCAACGGCCAGATCTATGGCATCGAACCGGGCAACGACGGCAATCGCCTGATCCAGAGCATGATCGACAAGGACGCCTTCGGCCTCAAGGACTTCAAAGTTGTCGAATCCAGCGAAGCGGCCATGCTCTCGCAACTCAAGCGCGCTACCCGCAAAAACGAATGGATGGTGTTCCTCGGCTGGGAACCGCACCCGATGAACACCCGCAACAAGATGAAGTACCTCAGCGGTGGCGATGAGTACTTCGGGCCGAATTTTGGTCAGGCAACGGTCTACACCAACGTGCGCAAGGACTACCTCACGCAATGCAGCAATGTCGGCAAGTTGCTGCAGAACATGGAGTTCAGTCTGGCCATGGAGAACCAGTTGATGGACGCGGTGTTGAATCAGAACCAGAAGCCGCGGGAGGCGGCGAAGGCGTGGTTGAAGGCCAATCCGCAAGTGCTGGAATCGTGGTTGGTGGGGGTGAGTAGTCGGGATGGGCGCGATGGGGTGAAAGTGGCGAGTGACCGGTTGGCCGCTCAATAACGCGGAACGGGAACCCCTTCAGGAGCACGGTTTACTGGCGATGGCGTCCTTGAAAAAGCCATTGCCAGCCAGCGCCTGCAGAGACCGTCACCCGTTGACGGCCGCTTCATTCCCGAGCATTTACAAAGCTAACTAAATATTCATCTGGAAATCGTCTGCTTTTGGTCGCTTTGCGCGTTGTGCCAGCCACGGAGGTCTATTCTGCTTTGAGCAGAGCCGGGGCACTGAAGTCATGACGCGCCCTAACGCACGCACCAGTGCGGCCATCGTGTTTCGTATCCAGTCGCCGACCGGGCTCACTCAAGTCTCCATGGACAGGCAGTCGATCCAGCGGTCGCGTCCAGGCCTGCGTCGGGTTTGCTGCCGGGTCCACAGCCCGGATAACTGCAATGCATGCACTTGTACGTATCGCGCTGGGAAGGCCCTATACCTTTGTCGTGCTGGCAATCCTGATCCTGATCGCCGGTCCGTTGGCGGCATTGCGCACACCCACGGACATCTTTCCCGAGATCCGCATCCCGGTCATTGCCGTCATCTGGCAGTTCACCGGTTTGTCACCGGACCAGATGGCCGGGCGGATCACCTCGCCGTTCCAGCGGGTACTGACCACCACGGTCAACGACATACGGCACATCGAGGCACAGTCGTTGAATGGCTACGGGATCGTGAAGATTTTCTTTCAGCCCAACGTCAATATCACCAACGCCAACGCGCAAGTGACCTCGGTGTCGCAAGCGATTTTGCGTCAATTGCCACCGGCCACGACGCCGCCACTGATCCTCAACTACAGCGCCTCGACGGTGCCGATCATTCAACTGGCCTTGTCCGGCAAAGGCTTGAGCGAGCAAAAACTCGGAGACATCGGACTCAACACCGTGCGCCTGATGCTGACGACCGTCGCCGGGGCGGCCATCCCCTACCCGTTCGGCGGTAAATCCCGGCAGATTCAGATCGATCTCGACTCGGCGGCGTTGCAGGCCCGTGGGCTCTCGGGTCAGGACGTGGCGAATGCGCTGGCCACACAGAATCTGATCACCCCGATCGGCACCGAAAAAATCGGCGACTACGAATACCCGCTACTGCTGAACAACGCGCCGACGGACTTCAAGGACCTCGAAGACCTGCCGATCAAGACCGCCAATGGCACCACGGTGCTGATGCGCGATGTGGCGACAGTGCGCGATGGCAACCCGCCGCAAACCAACATCGTGCACGTCAATGGCAGCCGTTCACTGTTGCTGACCATCCTGAAGACCGGCTCGGCCTCGACCCTGGGCGTGATCACCGGGATCCGCGACAAACTCGCCGACTCCAAGGCTGCCCTGCCCGACAACCTGCAAATCGAGTTTATTGAAGACCAATCGGTGTTTGTCCGGGCCGCGATCAGCAGCGTGGCCAAGGAAGGGATCATCGCTGCCGCGCTGACCAGCCTGATGATTCTGCTGTTTCTTGGCAGCTGGCGCTCGACGGTGATCATTGCCGTGTCCATTCCGCTGTCGATCCTGGCCTCCATAGCCACCCTCGCCGCCCTCGGCGAAACCCTAAACATCATGACGCTTGGCGGCCTGGCGCTGGCGGTGGGGATTCTGGTGGACGAGGCGACCGTCACCATCGAGAACATCAACTGGCACCTGGAACAAGGCAAAGAGGTAAAAACCGCGATCCTCGACGGTGCCGCGCAGATCGTCACCCCGGCGTTTGTCTCTCTGCTGTGCATTTGCATCGTGTTCGTGCCGATGTTTTTCCTCGAAGGCATCGCCCGGTTTTTGTTCGTGCCGATGGCCGAGGCCGTGGTGTTCGCCATGATCGCCTCGTTCCTGCTGTCGCGGACGCTGGTGCCGACCATGGCCAATTACCTGCTCAAACCCCACACCCAGGCCGAAGAAACCGAGCACAACAAACGCTCGGGCAATCCGCTGGTGCGTTTTCAACGGGGCTTCGAAAAGCGTTTCGAAGCCGCCCGCGACCGTTATCACGCGCTGCTCGAAACCACCCTGCATCACCGGGGGATTTTCGTGGTGTGCTTTTTCGGCTTTGTCCTGCTGTCGTTCACCCTCGTGCCATTTCTGGGACGCAACTTTTTCCCGGCCGTCGATGCCGGGCAGATCCTGTTGCACGTGCGCGCACCGGTCGGCACACGGGTAGAGAAGACCGCCGAATTCATTTTCAACGTCGAAGACTCGATCCGCCGCATCATCCCGCCGGCGGACCTCGGCTCAGTGGTCGATAACATCGGCCTGTCGATCAGCGGCATCAATATCACCTACAACAACACCGGGACCGTGGGTTCCCAGGACAGTGACATCCATATCAAGCTCAACGACGGCCATCGCCCCAGCGCCGAATACATGCGGCAAATGCGCGAACAACTGCCGCGACAATTTCCCAGCCTGGTGTTTTCATTTCCACCGGCGGACATCGTCGGGCAGATTCTGAATTTCGGCGCTTCAGCACCGATTGACCTGCAAATCCAGGGGAGCAACCAGACCGCCAATTTCACCTATGCCAACACCTTGCTGCGCGAAATCCGTCGCGTGCCGGGGGTCGCCGATGCGCGGATCCAGCAGTCCCAACAACTGCCGACCTTCAAGGTCAACGTCGACCGCACCCGTGCGCAACTGGTCGGTATAACCGAACGCGATGTCACCAATAGTCTGGTGGTCAACCTCGCGGGGTCCAGTCAGGTGGCGCCGACTTACTGGCTGAACAATGCCAATGGCATCTCCTACCCGATCGTGATGCAGACGCCGCAGTACAACCTCGACTCCCTGTCCGCCTTAAACAACTTGCCGCTCAGCCCGACCGGCGCGGGCAACGACGAACAGATTCTCGGCGGCCTGGCGACCCTTGAACGGACCAACAGCCACTCGGTGTTCAGCCAGTCGGAGCTGCAGCCGGTGGTGGAGATTTACGCTTCTACCCAGGACCGCGACCTCGGCGCCGTGGCTGCGGACATTCAGGACATCATCAACGCCCACGCCAAGGACGTGCCCAAGGGCTCGAAAGTGGCGTTGCTCGGTCAGGTGCAAACCATGAACAGTGCGTTCAACGGCATGCTGTTCGGCTTGCTCGGGGCTGTGGTGCTGATCTATCTGGTGATCGTGGTCAACTTCCAGTCGTGGCTGGACCCGTTTGTCATTCTTATGGCCCTGCCCGCGGCGTTGGCGGGTATCGTCTGGATGTTGTTCCTCACTCACACGCCGTTGTCGGTGCCGGCGCTGACCGGCGCGATCATGTGTATCGGCGTGGCGACGGCCAACGCGATTCTGGTGGTCAGTTTCTGCCGTGAACGCCTGGACGCCCACGGCGACTCCATTGCCTCGGCGCTGGAGGCCGGTTTTACCCGGTTCCGCCCAGTGCTGATGACCGCACTGGCAATGATCATCGGCATGACGCCCATGGCCCTGAGCCTGGGTGAAGGCGCCGAGCAGAATGCCCCGCTGGGCCGAGCGGTGATCGGCGGGTTGGCCTTTGCCACAGTGGCGACGCTGTTTCTGGTGCCGGTGATTTTCAGCATCGTCCACGCCCGCGACGACAGCGAGTCTGTCCCGGCCACCGCGACTCAAGAGGCCTGACATGTCCGACGACAAGACCCAAGCCAGTACGGCACACCACAGGACCAGCCATTGGCGAATCATGCTGGCCGTGTTGATGCTGGTGCTGATCGTGATCGCGTGCGTCATCTGGCGCGTGAGTGAGTCACGCACCCTCAAGGACTGGACCGACAAACAGGCGCTGCCCAACGTGGTGCTGATTTCCCCGAGCGTGGCCCCGCAAGGTCCGGTGCTTAATTTGCCGGGGCGGTTGGAGGCCTATTCCAGAGCCTCGATCTTCGCCCGCGTCAGCGGCTATCTGAAGTCTTGGAAATTCGACATCGGCGCACCGGTCAAGGCCGGGCAGTTGCTCGCTGAAATCGACGCTCCCGAACTCGATCAGCAACTGCTTCAGGCTCGCGCCGACCTGGCCAGCGCCCAGGCAAACGAGTCACTGGCGTCCACCACTGCGAAACGCTGGCAAGCGATGCTGGCTTCCGATTCCGTATCGCGCCAGGACGTCGACCAGCGCACCGGTGACCTGAGCGCCAAACAGGCGCAGGTGATGGCGGCCAAAGCCAATGTCGATCGGCTGGTGGCGACCAAGGGCTTCCAGCGCCTGGTCGCGCCGTTCGATGGCGTGGTGACGGCGCGCGAGACCGATGTCGGGGCATTGATCAATGCCGGCAGCGGCGCGAACGGGCCGGAGTTGTTCGTCGTGTCAGACGTCAGCCGCCTGCGGGTTTACGTGCAGGTGCCACAGACGTTTTCGCCGCTGGTGCGAGCCGGCACCAGTGCCAGCCTGACGGTGCCCGAGTATCAGAAGGAGCAGTTTGCCGCGCGGGTCATCGCCACCGCTGACTCGGTCAACGCCACGTCGGGCACCACACTGGTTCAACTGCTCGTCGATAACCCTGGCGGGCGCCTGATACCGGGCGGGTTCACCAATGTCGAGTTCAAGTTACCGGTACAGGTCAACGCCTTGCGGTTACCGGCCAGCGCGTTGATCTTCGACGAACATGGCCTGCGGGTGGCGACCCTCGATGCGAACGATAAGGTGCGCTTCAAAACCATCACCATTGCCCGTGAGCTGGGTGATTCGGTGGAAGTCGGCTCGGGGTTGTCGGCCAGTGACCGGGTGATCGACACGCCACCTGACGGCCTCGCCGATGATGACAGCGTGCAAGTCGTGCAGCCCGACAAGGGAGCCAAAGGCAATGGCTGACCGGAAGACGTTTTGCGCATTGGGCGCGTTGTTGGGGCTCAGCGCCTGCTCGCTTGCCCCCGCTTACCATGTGCCGACAACCCCCGTGGCCGCGCAGTTTCGCAGCGTCGCACCCTGGACCACGGCGCAGCCGTCGGACCAGTTGAGTCGCGATGGCTGGTGGCAGATGTATAACGATCCGCAACTCGACGCGCTGCAACAGCAATTGCGGCACAACAACCCGGACCTGAGCGCCGCACTGGCGCACTACGCCCAGGCTCAGGCGTTCGTCAGGCAAGTGGAGTCGGGATTGTTCCCCACGATCACCGGCAACGCCAACCCGCAACGCATTCGTCAGTCGGACAATAAACCGCTGCGCTCCGGCGGGCCCGACGAGTACAACTCGGTCACCTTGGGCGCCGAGGTCGATTACGAAGTGGATTTGTGGGGCCGCGTGCGCGATACGGTCGCCGCGGGCAAGGACGAGGCCCAGGCGCAGAAAGCCGACCTGGCCTCGGCGCGCCTGAGCCTGCAAACGCAACTGGCCGACACCTACATTCGCCTGCGAGGCCTGGATCAGCAGACCCGGCTGCTGACGGCGACTGGGGCGGCGTTCGAGAAAGCGTTGAACCTGACGCAGGGCCTGCATGACGGCGGCATTGTCTCGGGGCTGGACGTGGCGCGTGCTCGCACGCAGCTGTCTTCGACCAAGTCGCAGTTGACCCAGAACATCGCGCAACGTGCCCTGCTGGAACATGCCATTGCAGCGCTGGTGGGGGCGTCGGCCTCGGACTTTTCCATCGCTCAAAGCACCCGCATCGTGACCCTGCCTGTGGTACCCGTCGGGTTGCCATCGACCCTGTTGCAGCGCCGCCCCGACATCGCTGCCGCCGAACGCCGGACCGCCGAAGCCAACGCAAAAATCGGCGTCGCCCGCGCGGCGTTTTATCCCAGCCTGACCCTGAGTGCCCAGGCCGGTTTTCAAAGCGCCGAGTACGCCAAATTGCTCTCGGCACCCAATCTGTTCTGGGTCATCGGACCGTCACTGCTGGGGACCATTTTTGACGGAGGCGCGCATCAAGCCGAACTGGACGCCGCCAGAGCCGCCACCGAAGAGGCCGGCGCGCACTATCGCAGCGTGGTGCTCGCGGCGTTTGCCCAGGTCGAAGACAACCTGTCGCTGGTGTCCGGATTGGGTTCCGCCCTCAAGGACCAGCGCGACGCAGCGGACGCCGCACAACAATCGGAGAACCTGGCCATGGACCAATACCGCCAGGGTGCGATCGGTTACCTGGATGTCGTGACTGCGCAGACCACGGCGTTACAGGCACAAAGCAGCGTTCTGGATTTACAGACCCGCCAGTTGAGCGCCAATGTGGGGTTGATCAAAGCGTTGGGTGGTGGGTGGTCGAGCGAGGAATTGGCGAGCATTTCGGCGCAGAAGAACTGAGCCAGACTCCCGACTGATAGCGATTTAAATGTGGGAGCAGGCTTGCTCGCGATGGCGGTGTGTCAGGCAACTGTGTTGTCGACTGGACGACCGCTTTCGCGAGCAAGCCCGCTCCCACAGGGGAACGTGGTGCTTAGATGTTTTTCTCGTCAATCCCGGCCTGCAGCGACTGGCTGTCGTAATGACCGCCAATCGTCACGGGGCCGAGTTTGACGCTGTGTTCACCCGCAGCCGAAACCTCAGGTTTGCGGCCCTCGGCTTTCGGTTTCTCAGGCAGATCGAGACCTGCGTTGACGCCGTAGTCGCGGTTGCTCAGGTCCGTGGTGCTGACTTTCGATCCGCCCAGATCGACCCGACCTTCAGTCGAAGCGATCCGTGCGCCGGTCAGTTGCGTGGCGCCGCCAACCTTCAGATCCACACCTTGTGTGCCGCTGATACCCGAGGCCTGGCCGACGCTGTCCTTGTGCGCATAACCGCCGTCGGCTTTCAGGGTCGGTTTGTAGTCAGTGCCGCCGAGTTTGGCATTGTCGGCGACTTTATCCTTCTCGGCTGGTTTTGCTTTTGTCGCGGTCAGGCCTAAGTCAACGTCGACCTTGGCGCTGGTCTGGCTGTCCTGACGGCTTTCCACGGTCAGATCACCGCCCACCTTGCCGCTGACGGTCCCGGCATCGATCCGCGCACCGGCCAGATGCACATCCCCGGAAGAGTTGACGATGACGCCGTCAGCCTTGATCTGACTGTTCTGCTGCGTCGTGCCTTTCAGGTGATCAACCCCAACCTTGGCCCCGGCATTGAAGCCGTGGTCACTGCTGGCAACGTTCTTTTCATCCACAACAACCGGTGTGCTGTTGCTCAGGTTGCCGCCAGCATTCAGCGCGACATTCCAGTTAGTGCGGTTCTGCGTGGACTGGGCCGATTCCTGATTGATCCCACCCTGCTGCGCATCAAGGCTGACGCTCGGGGCGCTGACCTGGGTGCCTTGCAGGTGGATAGCCTCACCGCTGAGAGCGATGTTGCCCTGACTGTTGAGCTGGCCACCGGTCAAGGTTTGGGTGTTTTCGTTGACCCGACCGATGTTGAAATTGCCGCTCAAATTGCCACCCTGATCAGCGCTTTTGTCAGTACTGGTTTTACTACCACCCACCTTCAGACCACCGCCAAGGTTGCTGCCCGAGGCGCTGTGCGTGTCGGTCGCCGCTTGCAGATCGAGTTTGCCGTCAGCCTTCAAGTCGATGCCGCCTGCCGTATCAACCTTCGTCCCTTGGAGGATTTGATCGCCACCACTGCTCAACACCACTGGGCCTTTGCCCTGAATACTCGCGACCTGAGCCTGGCTGTCTTGCGTCTGTTTGCCGGTGTGATCGAGCTGGAAGCCGGCGCCCAGATCAACATTGGTGCCGTTAGTGCCTGGCGCCGTGCCGACGTTCAGCGAGCCATTGCCGCGCAGACTGGAGGTGTCACTGCTCTGACGGTCGTTGGCCTGATTCAGCGCCAGCTCACCGCCGGTCTTGATCGAAACCCCGCCCTGCCCGCCATCGAAATGGCTGCCTTCAAACTGACCCTTTTCGCGCAGGTTGATGTTCACCCCGTCGCTGCCGGCATAGTTGCCAGCCACCGCGGTGGAGCTGTCTTTGCGCGTCTGGCTGCTGCCGCCCGCACCGCTGCCGGCAACGTTCACGTCTTCACCGGTTTTGGTGTAGACCCGCACGTCAGCCTTGGCGTCCAGCGCCTGATCGGTGCGGCTGTGGGTGTTGCTCGCGGCGCTCGCCACCAACGCGTCGGCGCTGATGTTCACCTTGCCCGAACTCGCCTGGTATTGGGTACCCTGGTCCTGCAAGGTACCGGCGACCTTGACGTCCACGGTGCCGCCCTTGAACTGGCTGACCACGGCGTTGCCGGTTTGCTCGGTATGGCTGGCATCCTGGTGACCGATAGCCACGTCGATGCCGACATTCGGCTGACCGAGATTGGCCAACGCGTCCTTGTCCGGCACCTTGCCGTTCAACACGTCCTTGACCGCCCCGGCGATGGGTCGGGCGATGTCTTTGTATTCGACGTTAGCGCCAATATCCGCCGACCAGTTGCTCTCGTGATGAGTGCTGCTGTCGGTGTTGCTTGCAGCGCGATTGTCGACCTCGCCCGCCGCGACATCCAGACCTTTGCCGGCATCAAGATGCGCGCCTTCGGTGGTGAGCTTTCCGGTATTGATGTTCAGGTTGCCGCTGCTTTGGACGCTGGTGGTTTGCGCCGTGGTTTTGCTGGCGGTGTCTTGCGAGGTGTTGTGGGCGAAATCGACACCACTTCCGGCGCGGTCGAGGCCGCCGGTGTAGTAGAAACCGCCGCTGGTGCTGGTTTTATCGGTCGAAGTGCTGTGGCTGTCCTGCTCGGCCAGCAGCGAGACGTTTTTGCCGGTCAAGGTCGCGTCACCGTTGGTGGCTTTAACCTCGGCGCCCTTGAGCATCAGGTCGCCGCCCGCCGCCAGTTGCACGTTGCCGCCGCTGAGGCTGGAGCCCTGCTGCTTGACGTCGTTGCTGGTCACGGTTTGTTGCTTGTCTTCGTAATGCACACCGGCGCGGTACTGGCCGGCGTCCGGGGCGTTTTCCTTGGCGTAGGCGTCGAAGCCACGGGTCTCGGTGGTTTTGCTGCTGTCGCTGGTGTTTTGCGCAGAATGTACGTTCACATCCCCCGCCGCATCAACGCTCAGGGTGCCATCGGCCTTGACCGTCGCGCCGGCCACTTCAATGTCCTTGGCGCTCTTGAGCTTGAGGTTGCTGTCGGAGGTCAGCTCGCTGCGCACCGTGGTGCTGTCCTTGGCGTTCTGCCGGGTTTCGTCCTTGGTGATGCCGAAGAACTTGCTGTCCTTGTCGTGGCTGTTGGCGTGGGAGGTGTCCTGCACGCCATCGATGATCAGCGAACCCTTGTCGCTGACAACACTGGCCTCAGTGCCGCCGCGCACCTGGCTACCGCTGATGCGCACGTCGTCAGCCTTGACGATCAGTTTGCCGGTAGCGTTGACCTTGCTGCCCTGGTTTTGGGTTTTGCCTTGATCGGCGTCGCCGGTCTTGCCGAAGAAACCGCCACCGACCAAATCGCCCGAGTAGCTGTTGTCGCTCTTGCGCTGGGTGCGGCTGGCGCTGGTGATTTCGACCTGTTTGCCGGCGAGGTTGATGTCGCCCTTGCTAGACAATTGCGCACCTTCGGAACGCAGCAATGCCGCCGTGGCCAGGGCGATATTTCCGCCCTTCAACTGACTGGTGATGCTGCGTTGTTCTTCGCTGCTGGTGTCCCAGTTGGCTTTCCACAGGTGTTTGCGGTGGTTGCCCTGGTCGGTTTGGGTTTGGCTTTCGGTGGCGGCGGTCAGGCGCAGGTCGCCGCCGCTTTGGAGGTTCAAATTGTTTGCCGCATCGACTTTGGCCGCCTTGAGTTCGGTGTCGCCACCGGAGGAAAGCTGCGCGTCACGGCTGGCAAGAATCTGGCTGCCGTGCTGGCGCGAGTCGCTGTCGGTCTGGGTCCGGTCGTAGGTTTCCCAGGTGATGCCGATGGTGCTGTTGTTCCAGTTTTCGCGAGTCTGCTGGAGCTTGCGGCTTTCGACGGTGGTCAGGGTCAGGTTGCGTTTGGCGTCGAGTTTGACGTCGCGGCCACTCACGTCGGCAGCGGCCAGGGTCAAGTCTTTGCCGCTGTGCAGGCCGACATCACCCTGGTTGCTGCGCACGCTGGCACGGGTGACGTCGAGGCTGTCGGCAACGGCTTGACCGCTGATGCTCAGGTCGCCAGCGGAACGAATCTGCACGCCATCGCGGCCCGCCACTTGCACCGGGCCAACCCGCACGCCCGCGCCTTCGGCAGTGCTGACGATGTTGATGCGCCCAGCCTGCATCGCGCCGAACAGGCTGGCATCGATGCGTTGGTCGGTGGTGTTGCCCGCCGGATCGACGGCTTTCACCTGGCCGCTGGCGTAGTCCACCTGATTGCGGCCGACCGTGAGGTTCAGTTGATCCCGCGCACTGAGGCTGCCCTGGCTATCGATACGCGGTGCGATCAGGTTGATCGAGCCTTCGCGGTTTTGCAGGCCCGCGCCTTGAATCTGCAAGCTGCCCTTGGCGTCACGGGTGCTCAGGGCTTGCAGCTTGCCGTCGTTCAATTCGGGGCGACCGACCACTAGGTTGGCGTTCGGCGTGTTGATGAAACTGCCGCCGTTCACCGAGATACCGTTGGGGTTGGCCAACACGTAATCGGCGGATTTGCCGAAGATTTCCTGGGCGCCGTTGAGGGCCGAGGCGTTGCGGCTGATCACTTCGTTGAGGATCACGCTCGCGGCGTGGCCCTGGAACTGCGGGTTGGCCGCCAGTTGCCCGGCGAGCTGGGATTGCCCGGCCTGCAAGGCGTTGTTCAGCACCAAGCCCTGGCGGTCGACGTTGTAGTCCAGAAACTGGTTATGCGACAGGCCGGAACCATTGGGCGCAACGATGTTGACGATGGGCACGCCGCCCTGGGTTTGCAGTTGCGCGGTGCCACCGGGGCCCGGCGCGACCACCACACCACCCGCGAAGGCGCTGGGAAAATGGGCAATCAGGAACAGGCTGGCAATCGCCCAGCGCAGTTTGCCCCGTGGGGAAAGATGGAACGCAAATGTCTGTGCAGGCATAAAAACCTCTCAATTAAAGTGCGGCATCACGTTGCGCGCCGAGTTGTTGGCCGTGGCTGTGGCGCTCAGGTCCGACGGCTGTTGTTGGGTGTTCATAGCGTTAGCCCCACGCGCATCAGCCAGGTTTCTGGCTCCTGATGAAAACCGCTGGGAGTGTCGAGGCTGCGTTGGTAATCGATGTCCACTTGCAGGTTTTTCCAGCTCAGGTTGACCCCGGCGCTGGCCCCGCTCAGACGTTGGCCCTGGGCGCCGTGGTCGGCCTTGATCCAGCCGTTGTCCAGACCCAGGCGCGGGGTGACTTGCATTGGCAAATTGCTTTTTAAAGGCAGGCGCAGGGTGTTGCGCCAGATCGCTCCGCTGGCGCCGGAGGCACTGTTGACCCGGTAACCGCGCACGGCGGAATCGTCGGTGCCCAGCAGTTGTTCGATGGCCGGCAGCGGATCGGGGCTGTATTGCACGTTGAACTGGCTCTGCCATTGCCAGGCCTGCTGGCCAAATTGACCGTTGCGCCACTGGCTGAGGCCGGCGCGGTATTTGCGGAACTGCGCTTTCGGCTGGTTGCTGACCTGGCGATTGGCATCGTCATCGGCGCCGAGCCAGCGCAGGCCCTGGGCATAATTGATGTCCAGGTTCCAGACCGCGCTGTTGAGCCAGAACAGGTTCAGCCCGGCTTCGGCCACGGTCAGCGTCGGGCTCTGGATACCGAGGCGAACGTTCTCCAGGTAGCTGTCGACGTCCTTGTGCGCCAGTTGCAGATTGGCGCTGAGCTGACGGCTTTGATCGCGCCACAGCACGCGGTCGGCACGCAAGCTGAGCTGGTCGGTGATACCGGTACTGTGAAACGTCACGCTGGGGAGTTTGAACGGCGCACGGTATTCGGCATGACTGGCGAAGACGCTGTAGGTCCAGTAGCCGTAAGGAATCGCGTAATAAAGGCTGGCGTTGCGGCTGTAGCGATCGCCGTGATTGAGGGTGTCGCTGGCGCTGAGATTGAGTGAGTCGTTGAGCTCCAGCGGGCTGTCGAGACTCAGGCTCAGGGTGTCGCGATCCCGTCCGGTGCTAGCGCTGCCGAGGTTGTCCGCGCCCAGGCCCAACGCCCAACGCGACTGACCGCTGGTGCGCGAACGCAGAATGATCCGCGAGGCGCCGGGCTCGGTGCCGGGGGAGATGTCAGCGGTCAAGTCCACCGAACGCAGACGGTTCAACTGGTCCAGGCCTTGTTCGAGATCGCGCAGGTTCAGCGGCTTGCCAAGCATCCCGGGAAACGCACCGCCGAGGGACACCGGCAGGCTCTGGTCGGCCAGTTCGATGGACTCGACATAACCTTCATCGACCACGATATCCAGCGACTGCCCCGCCGCTGGTGCGCTGCTGAGGTACGGCCGACTGGCGATGTAACCGGCGTCCACGTACAGCGCGGTGATGGTCGCCAGCAGATGGTTGATCTGGCCGACGCCCATGCACGCCGACAGCTGCGGCTTGATTCGCTCGTTGAGTTTTTGGCTGTTGATCAGAGTAACGCCGCCGATGCGCGTACCGCTCAGCGGCCAGCAGCGTTCATCCGGGGTGACTTGGGCGGGCAACGCGGGCGTGACCGGCGGCGCACCGAAACTGCCGCGTTCCAGTTGCCGACGACGTTCTTCCAGTTGCAGTTGTTGCAGGTCGCGCTGTTGCTGTTGCTGCTGGCGCAGTACTTCCTGGCCTGGAGCGGAAGGGTCAGCGGCCTGAAGGGATGAAACACTCAGGCTCAACAACAAAACCAACAACAGCGTGCGAGGTGTGGGACTGCGACGAGGAACAGCGCGAAGCGAATACGGCACTCAACATCCTTGCGATCATCAAATGGCTCAATGCCATCCCATCAATTTTCGTGATAGTCAGATCGTTCCAACTCAAATGCAAGACGCGTCCTACAACGCTTACATTTCTTAAACAATTGGTCAGCTTTCATTTTCTCAATCTCCCATCTGACGACCGGCAGTAAAAATCAATTGTCAGAATATATTACCTGCGTCATATTACATCCGTAATAAACAGCCGTTTCCCACAGGTATTTCCCATGACCAGCATGCCCAACGTTGAACCCGACCTGGCTGTCCCGGTAGCCGCCCGCAAGCCGCCCGTGCTCAAACGTCTGCTTCTGCTGGCTGTGGCCATCGCGGCGTTAGTGGGAATTGGTCTGTACGGCGCCCATTGGTGGACCGCCGGGCGTTTCCTCGAAGAAACCGACGATGCCTACATTGGCGGCGACGTCACGGTGATCGGGCCGAAAGTCGCGGGTTATATCGAAGAAGTGCTGGTGACCGACAACCAGAAGGTCAAGGCCGGCGATGTGCTGGTTCGGCTTGATTCGCGCGACTACCGCGCCAACCTGGCCAAGGCTGAAGGCGCGGTCGCCGCAGAAGAAGCCCTGCTCGCCAACCTCGACGCCACCGAACAACTGCAACACGCGGTGATCGGCCAGGCCCGCGCCGGGATCGATGCCGCTGGTGCCGAAACCTCCCGCTCACGGGATGACGATGCGCGCTACAAAAAACTGGTCGGCAGCAACGCTGTCTCGGTGGAAAGCGCCCAACGCGCCAACGCCACCTTCAAGACTGCGCAGGCAATCAGTGCCCGGGCTCAGGCCGAACTGCTGGCCACCCAACGTCAACTCGATGTGATCGAAACCCAGAAACAACAAGCCCGCGCGGCGTTGATGCAAGCCAAAGCCGAGCGTGACCTGGCGCAATTGAACGTCGGCTACACCGAACTGAAAGCCCCAGTGGACGGTGTGGTCGGCAATCGTCGGGCGCGGGTTGGCGCTTATGCGCAGGCCGGTTCGCAACTGCTGTCGGTGGTGCCATCCAGCGGGTTGTGGGTCGATGCCAATTTCAAGGAAGACCAACTGGCGCGGATGACGTCGGGCCAGCGTGTCGTCATCCGCGCTGATGTGCTTTCGGGTCAGGTGTTCCATGGTCATCTGGACAGCCTTGCCCCGGCCAGCGGCGCGCAGTTCAGCGTGTTGCCGCCGGAGAACGCCACCGGCAACTTCACCAAAATCGTCCAGCGGGTGCCGGTGCGGATCGTCCTCGACCCGGCCGACGGCGTGCTCGGTCATTTGCGCCCCGGCCTGTCGGTGACCGCTGAAGTCGACACCCGCGCCGAGGAGAAAACCCCAGCCGTGGCCAGCGCGCCATGAGCCGCGCCCTCGCCGCTCCGGCGCAACCATTCAATGCCGCGGACATGGCGACGGCGACCAAGGTCTTCGCCTTCGCCAGCATGTGCATCGGCATGTTCATTGCGCTGCTGGATATCCAGATCGTCTCCGCCTCCTTGCGCGACATCGGCGGCGGACTCTCGGCCGGCACCGACGAAACCGCGTGGGTGCAAACCAGTTACCTGATTGCTGAAATCATCGTGATCCCGTTGTCCGGCTGGTTGTCCCGGGTGTTCTCGACCCGTTGGTTGTTTTGCGCCTCGGCGGTTGGTTTCACCCTGGCCAGCCTGCTCTGCGGCGCGGCCTGGAATATCCAGAGCATGATCGCCTTTCGTGCCCTGCAAGGTTTTCTCGGCGGTTCGATGATTCCGCTGGTGTTCACCACGGCATTCTTTTTCTTCACCGGCAAACAACGGGTGATCGCTGCCGCGACCATTGGCGCGGTAGCCTCGCTTGCACCGACGCTGGGCCCGGTTATCGGTGGCTGGATCACCGACATTTCATCCTGGCACTGGCTGTTCTACATCAACCTGGTGCCGGGGATTTTCGTCGCCGTGGCGGTGCCGATGCTGGTGAAGATCGATCAGCCAGAGTTATCGCTGCTCAAGGGTGCCGACTACCTCAGCATGGTGTTTATGGCGCTGTTTCTCGGCTGCCTGGAATACACCCTCGAAGAAGGCCCGCGCTGGAATTGGTTCAGCGACAGCACGATTCTGATCACTGCATGGATCAGCGGACTCGCCGGACTCGCATTCATCGGCCGCAGCCTGCACGTGGCCAATCCGATCGTTGATTTGCGCGCCTTGAAGGACCGCAACTTTGCCCTCGGCTGCTTCTTTTCCTTCGTCACCGGGATTGGCCTGTTCGCCACCATTTACCTGACGCCGCTGTTTCTCGGCCGGGTCCGTGGCTACAGCGCACTGGACATTGGCCTGGCGATTTTTTCCACCGGGGTGTTCCAGATCATGGCGATTCCGCTGTACGCCTTTCTGGCCAACCGCGTCGACCTGCGCTGGATCATGATGACCGGCCTTGGGCTGTTCGCGTTGTCGATGTGGGATTTCAGCCCGATCACCCATGACTGGGGCGCGAGAGAATTGATGCTGCCGCAAGCCTTGCGCGGGATTGCCCAGCAACTGGCAGTGCCACCGGCAGTGACCCTGACCTTGGGTGGCCTGGCCCCGTCGCGACTCAAACATGCTTCAGGGTTGTTCAACCTGATGCGCAACCTGGGCGGCGCCATCGGTATCGCCGCTTGCGCGACCATCCTCAACGACCGTACCAACCTGCATTTCACACGTTTGGCTGAACACTTGAACAGCACCAACGAAGCACTCAACCAGTGGCTGTCCCAGGTAGGCAACAACTTCGCCGCCCTCGGCCAAAGCGGTGACGCGGGTGTCACCGCCAGCCTGCACCAACTGTGGCTGCTGACTTACCGCGAAGCACAGACGCAAACCTATGGCGACGCGTTTTTGATGATCATGGTCTGCTTCATTATCGCCACGGCGATGGTGCCCTTGATGCGCAAGGTAAAACCACCGGCCGCGCCGTCAGCAGACGCTCATTGATCAGGCTTGAGGCATTTTGCGGAAACCAATCGCCAGGCGATTCCAGGCGTTAATGGTGGTGATCGCCACAGTCAGATCGACCATTTCCTTGGGGCTGAACTCGGAGACCGCCAGTTCATAGTCTTCGTCCGAGGCGTGGGTCTGGCTCACCAGGGTCAGGGACTCGGTCCAGGCCAGCGCCGCACGTTCACGCGGGGTGAAGAACGGCGTTTCGCGCCAGGCCGACAAAGTGTACAGACGACGCTCGTCTTCACCGCCCTTGCGGGCATCGGCGCTGTGCATATCGAGGCAGAAGGCGCAGCCGTTGATTTGCGAGGTTCGCAGCTTGACCAGTTCGATCAGGTTCTTTTCCAGCGGCAGTTTCGAGACGGCGGTTTCCAGGGCGATCATAGCCTTGAGGGCGTCTGGGGAAGCGGTGTAGAAATCGATGCGAGGTTTCATGGTAGGGCTCCGTCACAAGTGGGGGTGGAGCTAAGTTAATCCCGCCCGCGCCGGTGACAAATAGCCAATATTCGAGAAGACGAGGAGGCCATTGGCGGAACGGCCTGAAACGGCTGCCGTCAATCATCAGCGGCTGGGGCTAATACACGATTCAACCCTTCCATTGGAAGTCGAAACGGCCCATATAAATACGCACTCACAAAACAATCCAAATCGGATCCAAACTTTCATTCACTCACAAACCGGCCATTGCGTTAATACTCAATTACTTTTTAAATACCCTCCAACACCTGCATCAAAACAATGTATTCACTCACATCCAAATAATATTTATAAAGAGAATTAGTCATGGGCACACCTATAACCGGCCTCTTTAACCTTGCGCCAACTTCCGATGCCAAGTCTGTTGCCATACAACTGCTTGAAATCGTTTATCGACAACGTCGTCTGATACACGACAACGACAACTGCCTTCACTCGCCCTGCACACTTTGTCTGAAAATGCACTCCGATAAAATCGACACCATGGTCGCCCAGGGCGCCCCGATCACCTTTATCCTGCCAGCATTCCCCGCCAAGTCGCCGAACCTGTCGAAAGTCCTGGGGACTTGTCCCGACCTGGGCGAACAGCTCAGCCTGCGGCAACTCAACGACTTGTGCCTGAAAATAGGCGAGCTGCATGCGCCAGGCGCCCGAATCATTATCTGTTCCGACGGCCGTGCGTTTTCTGATTGTGTTGGCGTAACCGACGAAGAAGTTTCGAACTATGGGCAAGAAATAAAAAACCTTCTGGTCACGCTCGAACTCCAAAACATAGACATCTTCAACCTCGAAGATTATTTCAAAGAGGGCGATTTCGACAACATACGACAAAGACTTGTCAAACAATATGGCCGTAGCCTTGAAGAACTAAAATCGACAATAAAAACCGAAGAACAGACAATGAACATGTTTAACGGCATTCATCGCTTCATGTACACCGATCTGAAATTCCGCAAACCAGAGGCTTCAAGTAACCAATTAAAAGAAGAATCAAAGCACCTCGCCTACCAGGTCATCATTCGAAGTAACGCCTGGAGTGCATTGGTTCAGGAAGTGTTTCCCGAAGCCATCAGGCTGTCCATTCACCCGCAACATCCACACAGCGAAAAAATTGGTATCAAGCTGATGGACTGCGACAACATCTGGCGCACACCCTGGCACGGGGCGGTGCTGGATGATGGGCAAAACTATCGGCTGATGGCGCGCAGCGACATTGAGAAAATGCCGGTCAACCTGGTCTACGAAAATGGTCGCCCGTCCTACTACGTGTTGCGCCGATACGATAGTCGCGAGGCCTCATAACCCCCAGGCCGGGTGATGCGTTATGTTCGACTGCGCAACCATTGCAGGAAGCCTTTTTTCTCCACCACTGTCGGCACTTCCCGGGTCAGCGCCTGTGCGGTGTGCAGACGATAATCGAGCAGCGCCTTCATCGCTTCGCTGATGTCATGCCGAGCATCGAGGCACGGCTTGAGGTATTCCTTCTCGATGCGATACAACGCGCAAAAGGTCTTGGCCGAAAAGTCCGCCGGTACGGATTCGTCCGAAAGGATCCCGGCCTCGCCGATCACCTCCCCCGGCCCCATGCGCCCGGCCTCGAACTTGACCCCGGCGCGGCTCAGGGCCACCGAGACCACGCCGGATTCGATGATGAACAGGTGATCGCTGACCTCGCCGCCCGCCAGGATCATTTCCCCGGCGCGGAAGGTTTGCAGTGTCATGTTCTGGCTGAAGGTTTCTTTCTCTTCCTGGCGCAGGGTGGAGAAAATGCTCGAGCTTTCCAGCAGTGCCCGTGGCCACGACAGGCTGGCGGGCGCATTGGGTTCGACGCTCGACAACAGGCTGACGCCCGAGGCCTGCAAGTGCCGGAACGCCAGGTCGAACAGTTGATTGCGGACCATGCGTTTCTGGTCCATGGACACCACAAAACCGCTGATTTCATACTCCACGCCGCTGCTGCTGGAGCTTTTCAACGCCACGCATGGCGCCGGCTTATTGAGCAGAAAGCGACAGCCCTGCATGGCTCGCTCCAGCGCTTCGATCACCGTGTGCGGCCGGGCGTGGGGGCTCAGTTGCAGGCTGATAGACACGCCAAAAATATCGCTCGGGCGGCTGAAGTTGATGATCTTGGCCTTGGCCGCCAGCGAGTTGGGAATCACCGCCATGCTGCCCTGGGAAGTTTGCATCCGCGTGGCGCGCCAGTCGATGTCGGTGACCTTGCCTTCGGTGCCGTCGATGGAAATCCAGTCATCGATTTGATAAGGCTTGGTGGTGTTCAGCACGATGCCGGAGAACACATCGCTGAGGGTGCTTTGCAGCGCCAGGCCGACGATGATCGCCACCGCGCCGGAGGTGGCCAGTACGCCTTTGACCGGCAGGTCGAGCACGTAGGCCATGGCCGCGATGATCGCGATCAGGAAAATCACCGCGCCGAGCAGATCCTGAAGCAAACGCCCGGTGTGCCCGACCCGTTGCATCATCACCGCACCGATCAGCACCGTCAGGGTTCGCGCACCGAACAGCCACCAGCCGATCTGCAAACCGGTGGCGGCCAGGTGCAGCGCTACGTTGTCGGCCCAGGGTGCCGGCTCCATCGGGTTCAGGCCTTCGTTGAACAACAAAACGCTGAACAACGAGAAAATCACCAGGCGCACGACCAGTTTCCAGTTGCTGCCGTTGGTGCTGATCAAACGCCATAGACCCAGATCAATCAGGATCAGGACCAATGCGATGAGCAACGGGTGATCGGTGAGCAGTGACAGCATCAAGCAACTCCAGCAAGGGCCAATGACGTGAAGATCGCACGGATTGGGCACAGTGTAGGAGCAATTGTTGCTGTGAGAACAACGCAAAAACCAATGTGGGAGCGGGACTGTGGCGAGGGGGCTTGCCCCCGTTCGGCTGCGAAGCAGTCGTAAACCCATTGCATGCGGTTGAATTTAGAAGTGCCGGGGCCGCTTCGCGACCCAACGGGGGCAAGCCCCCTCGCCACAGTCCCGCTCCCACAGGGGTGTTGCGTTGTTGCCGAACTCAGCCGCTCATCCGCCCGAACCGGCCCGACTGGTAATCGGCAAAGGCCTGATGAATCTCCTGTTCGCTGTTCATCACAAACGGGCCATGGCCAACGATCGGCTCGTCGATGGGCTCGCCGCTGAGCAACAACACCACCGCGTCATTATTGGCTTCCAGGCTGAGCTGAGCACCGTCGCGCTCGAAAAGTGCCAACTGCCCTTCGCGCACCCATTCCAGGCCATTGACCTGCACCGTGCCGCGCAGCACCACCAGCGCGGTGTTGCGACCCTCATGCAAATCCAGGGTCAGCAACTTGCCGCCATTGAGGCGCAGGTCCCAGACGTCGATTGGCGTGAAAGTGCGTGACGGGCCGGTGTGGCCGTCGAACTCACCGGCGATCAAGCGCAGGCTGCCGGCGTTGTCCTTGAGCGGGATGCTCGGGATGTCGCTATCGAGAATCGTCTGGTAACCGGCATCGGCCATTTTGTCCTTGGCCGGCAAGTTAACCCACAGCTGAACCATTTCCAGGGTGCCGCCGCTTTTGGCGAAACCTTCGGAATGGAACTCCTCATGGATAATCCCCGAAGCGGCGGTCATCCATTGCACGTCGCCAGCGCCGATTTTACCGCCGCCGCCGCTGGAGTCGCGGTGTTCCAGCTCGCCATTATAGACAATGGTCACGGTTTCAAAACCGCGGTGCGGGTGCTGGCCGACGCCACGACGCTCGGTAGTCGGGGTGAATTCAGCCGGACCTGCGTGATCAAGCAGCAGAAACGGGCTGATGTGCTTGCCCAGGGTGTCGTAGGAAAACAGCGTACGCACCGGAAAACCGTCGCCGACCCAATGCGCCCGCGGGCTGGTGTAGATACCGATGATGTTTTTCATGGTGCCTCCGAAAAAGGGTGGGTGAAGCCATGCAACCAGCTTAAATCTGATACCAATCGCGCACTAGACGGCAAAAATCAGCTTTAGCGTTCTATCAGCAGGACGACAGTGGAATTGTCCTGACAGAACAGGGGTAGCATGATTTTTATTTCGGACATAATATCCAACAAAATTACAGCCATAATATCCGACCGAGGTATTCGTGATGCAAAGCCCAACCCGTGAAGCCACTCTCGCCCAATGGATCGCTCAGGAGCAAGCCATGCGCGATCGCCTCGCCGGCCCTGGCAGCCTGTCGATGGCCGAAGTCAGCGCGCTCTCCCCCGCCGAATTCTTTGAAGGCATCGGCAACGGTGAACTGCCCTCGCCGCCCATTGGCACGTTGATGGATTTCATTCCAATCGAATGGTCGGCCGGGCTGTTTGTCTTTCAGGGCACGCCGGATTCGCGTCATTACAACCCGCTGGGCAGCGTACATGGCGGCTATGCGGCGACCTTGCTGGATTCGTGCATGGGCTGCGCGATTCACACGCAATTGAAAAAAGGCCAGGGCTACACGACGCTCGATTTGCGCATCAGTTATGTCCGGGCGTTGACCGGCGCCAGTGGACCGGTGCGAGCCGAAGGCAAGATTGTGCATCTGGGGCGTTCGACGGCGTTGGCCGAGGGGCGGATTTATGATGTGGACGGGCGGTTGTATGCGACGGGGTCGACGACTTGCATGATTCTTGAGGCGCGGAGGTAATAAAGCAAAGATCAAAAGATCGCAGCCTTCGGCAGCTCCTACATGGCATCGGTGTAGGAGCTGCCGAAGGCTGCGATCTTTTGATTTTGATTCTCGATTCATGACTTGCGGTAAACATTGCTTTGTCTCATCAGCGGTTTTTCTCAAGGACATCGGCGCGGATACTCGTGCTCATTCCCACTGCAACCCTGGAGTCATCAATGTCTGTTCCCGCATTCGGTCTTGGTACCTTTCGCCTGCAAGGTCAGGTGGTCATCGATTCGGTGAGCACCGGTCTTGAACTGGGCTACCGGGTCGTCGATACCGCGCAGATCTACGAAAACGAAGCCGACGTCGGCCAAGCCATCGCCGACAGCGGCATCCCGCGTCATGAGTTGTTCATCACCAGCAAGATCTGGGTCGCCAACTTCGCCAAGGATCGACTGATCGACAGCCTCAAACAAAGCCTGCGTAACTTGCAGACTGATTACCTGGACCTGACGCTGATTCACTGGCCATCGCCGGAAAACCAGGTGCCGGTGGCAGAATTCATGGGCGCACTGCTCGAAGCCAAGAAGCTGGGCCTGACCCGCCAGATCGGTGTGTCCAACTTCACTGTGGATCTGATGAAGCAGGCCATCGCGGCGGTCGGCGCTGAAAACATCGCCACCAACCAGATCGAGCTGCACCCGTACCTGCAAAACCGCAAGGTCGTCGAATTCGCCCAAAGCCAAGGCATCCAGATCACTTCCTACATGACCCTGGCCTACGGCGAAGTGCTCAAGGACCCGGTGATCCAGCAGATCGCCGAGCGCCTGCAAGCCACACCGGCACAGGTCACCCTGGCCTGGGCCATGCAATTGGGCTACGCGGTGATCCCGTCGTCGACCAAACGCGCCAACCTGGAAAGCAACCTGCAAGCCTGCGCACTGACCCTGAGTGAGGCCGACATGGCGCTGATCGCCGGCCTCGATCGCGGCCATCGATTGACCAGCCCCAAAGGCATTGCCCCGCACTGGGATTGATCTCCAGCGCTAACGAAAACTTTTGTCCAGGCGCGCCATCGTCTGCTGCAAGCGTTCGACGGCTTCGTCGATCATTGCCGCACGACCTTCAGCGCAAGCCTGTTCCAATTGCTCGCAACACTCGATCAGTTGCAACGCCCGGACCATGCGCGCACTGCCCTTGATGCGGTGTGCCAGATCTCGCAGTTCCTGGCGATTATCGGCTGCGTGGGCCTGAAGCAGGTGCTCGCGATCCTCGCGGTTGGTTTGCGCCAGATCGTGTACCAGGCGATTGATCAACGTGCGGTCACTGCCGACATATTGCTCAAGGCCACTCAAATCGATCTCTGAAACCGGTTGTTCTTCGACAGATATTTTTGATTCCCCCACAAACCTGGTCGCCAGCCATCCACTCAAATCGTCCAGACGGATCGGTTTGAACAGGCAATCATCCATGCCTGCTTCCAGGCAACGCAGTTTTTCCTCGGGCTGGGCGTTGGCGGTAAACCCCAGGATCAACGTCGCCGGCAAGCCTTGAGCCTGTTCTTCATCACGAATTGCCATTGTCAGTTCATAACCACTGAGCACCGGCATGTTGCAGTCAGTGATCAGTACGTCGGGCGCTTGCTTGCGCCATAGTTCCAGCCCTTGCCCACCATCCTCGGCCTCGAGCACCCGGTGGCCCAGGTAATTCAGTTGACGCGACAGCAACAGTCGATTGGCCGGGTAATCGTCGACCACCAGAATCGTCAATGAACGTGTCGGCAGTGGTACCGCGTTCTGTGACACCTCGCTGGATGGCAACGGTCGCAGGGCGGGCAAATCCAGAGTGACCTCAACCTGTGTGCCCCAACCTAAGTCGCTTTGAAGTCGCAACCGGCCGCCCATCATTTCGCACAACGAGCGGCTGATCACCAACCCCAGTCCCGAACCGCTGCGGCCGGATTGCGGGCTGTTGCTCGCCTGGATGAACGGACTGAACAGCCGCTGCTGATCGGCGGCGCTGATACCGATGCCGCTGTCTTCAATCGCCACGCTCACCGTCAGATAACCGGATCGCCCAGGCGTCACGCGCAGGGTCAGGCTCACCTCGCCCTCATCGGTGAACTTAATGGCGTTGCTCAACAGATTGGACAGCACTTGTTTGAAGCGCAGAGGGTCGATCAACACATCCTGGTCGCTGTGCTCATCCAGTTCGACCCGCCAATCCAGCGCTTTCTGCAACGCCAGGCCTTCGAAAACCCGGCACACCGATTCCGCCAGCCCACGTAAATTGGCCCGCTCCGGTGCCAGAGACAAATGCCCGGACTCGATGCGGGCGATGTCGAGGATATCGCCGATCAACACCAGTAATTGCTGCGCGGAACTGGACGCCACCTCAATGGCAAAACGGTCGGTGACGCCCTCTTCGGAGCGTTTGAGCGCGAGTTCGAGCATGCCGATCAGGGCGTTCATCGGCGTGCGGATTTCATGGCTCATGGTCGCCAGAAACGTGGTTTTTGCCCGATTGGCATCGTCGGCGGCGTCCTTGGCCTCCTGTAATTGCTGCAACCACAACTGGCGTTGGCGAATCTGCCAACGTTGCCAGCCGATCCAGGCCAGCGCCAGTAACAGCAAGGCACCGGCGGCGGCAAAGCCTTGAAGCAGGGCTTGGCGATGACGCAGCCAATAGCTGTCATCCACTACCTCGTTGTTGCTCCAGCGGGCGACTAATTCGTCCATCTCCTGGGGCGAGATGCTCAGCAGGGCCTTGTTCAGGATCGACTGCAATTCCAGCCCGCCGCGTTCGGTGGCCAGGGTGATCCGCGCCGGTTCACTGCCTACCGTACTGTTGATTCGCAGACGGTCGCGGTAATGCCGGGCAATCAGGTAACGGGTCAAGATCAAAGAGCTGAGTGCCGCATCGACCTGCCCATTGATCACTGCCTCCAGGCCGTCGGCCGGGCTTTGTACGTCCACCAACCGAATGCCCGGCACCCGCGCTTCGATGAACCCGCGCAATGGATGACTGTGATAGATCGCCAAGCGTTTACCGGCCAGATCATCCAGGGTCTTGGGGCTGCCCGGGGTAGTGGCGCTGACCAACACAAACGGGGTGCTCAGATAAGCGCGGGTGAAGCGCAACTCGTCCTCCTGTTCGCGGCCGGGAATGATCGCCGGCACCAGGTCAATCTCACTCGTCTTGAGTTGCTGGATCTGCTGGTCCAGCGAACGGCTGCGTTGCACCTTGAAGGTCAAGCCGCTGCGCTGGCTGATCAAGGTCAGTAACTGCGCGGTCAACCCGCTGAAGCGGCCCTGAGCATCGAAAAAAGTCAGTGGCGCAAAATCCTCGACAACGCCCACGGTCAACACCGGATGCTGAGCCAGCCAACGTTGTTCGCTGGGGCTCAACCGGACACTTTGCTGACCTGAAACATTGCCCTGGCCGGCACTCCAGCGCCGCTCGATCGCCTCGCGCTGATCCATGGGAATCGTCGCCAGTGCCTGATCGACAATGCCTGTAAGACGCGAATTGCTGCGCGCTAGCGCGAAGCCGAACGGGTTGGCATCCAGAGCGGATGGCCCGGCCAGATGAACGTTGTTGAGGTAGTTGTTGTTGATCAGGTAATTGGCGCTGATGAAGTCGCCCAGGTACACTTCATCTTGACCGAACGCGACGGCCCCGATTGCCTCGAGCGTCGAGGCATACAGGTGCAGGCTCGCCTCGGGATACAACGCCTCGACACTCGAAGCCGGCAGATAATCATCGACCATGGCAATGCGCATACCCGCCAGGTTGCCAGGCAATTGTTCGTCCTCGCGGGTGACCAGAATCGGCTGATCGTCAGCGTAGGCGCGGGACCTCGTCAGCTCGGGGTCGGCCGCCTCGAAGTTGTTCGACGTCCCGAGCAGGTCCAGCTCATCGCGTTTGAGCGCCTGCATGGCCGCCTCGCGGGTACCGTAGCGCAACACCTCGACCTTGACGTGCAGCAGTTGCGCCAGCAGATCGGCATAGTCGGCGGTAATGCCTTCCAGTTCATCGTGGTTACGCGTCACCTCGAACGGCGGGTAGTCCGGGCCCGTGACACCGAGGCGCAACACCCGCTTGCTGCGCAGCCATTGCCAGTCCTGGTCATCGAGGCGAACTTCGTAGCCCTCCACCGTCGAGCGTCCCAGCAGATGCAGGACCAAAGGCTCTTCAGCCTGCACCGCCCCGGCTTGCACAAGGGTGAACAGCAACAAGACGAACAGACAGGCACGCACGGTCTGGCTCGTTCAAATCAGATGATTGCGCTTGGCGAAATCCCGGCAGTGAACCGCCGAGGTCAACCCGAGCTTTTCGTTGCAGCGTGTCTTGTAAGTACTGACAGTCTTGTGACTCAAGTGCATGGCCTCGGCGATGGCCTTGTTGCTCAGTCCCCGTGCCAGATGCTGAAAAATCATCAGTTCACGATCAGAAAGCTTGTCGATCAGTTCCTTTTCGCTGCTTTGCAGGTTATTAAGCGCCACCGAGCCTGAAGCGAGCTGAATAAAATAAGTGTAACCGGCCATCAGGGCGTGCACCGCTTTGTGCAAATGGCTCAAATCATTGGTCTTGGCCACATACGCCATGGCGCCGGCCCGCATGCAGCGTTCTTGATAAAACTGCGGCTCCTGGGAGGTGAAGACCAGTACTCTGGAGGGCACGTTAGCAATCTTCAGCCGCCCCAGCACATCCAGCCCATCGAGTGAAGGCATCACCAAATCCAGCACCACCAAATCAGGTGAATGCTCACGGACCATTGCCATGACCTCACTCCCGATAGCCACCTCGTAAATCCGTTTGAACCCCTCTTGCTCAAGTACGATTTTGACTGCGGCGCGTACAACCGGATGATCGTCCACAATCAGCGCTGACTTCATAGCAACTCCCTATGCAAAAACATGACGATTGCGCCGCGAATACTCGCGGGCCTGACCCGGCGTAGACGCAACGGCTGCGCAACGACTTTTGCATGGCAGGCAAGGCAAAACTACCTGTCAGATCTGACAGTAGCGACGAATGGTCAACCCAGTTTTTGCTTGTATGACGGGGTGAACCAGGGTTGATCGTCCTCTTGCACAGGAGGATCAATGATCGACATCAGCCGCGTGAGGGTGCTCAGATCGGGCAGCGCCACATGGCTGACCTGGATCTTTTGCTGCGTACAGGCCGGGATCGGCGGCAACTGCGCCCGCTCGCCGTTGTAGATCAAGGCGTAACGCATCTGAGGGTTATCGCGCAGGAACCCCAGCAGATCCAGCGCCCCGGACGCCAGCGCAGCATTGATCACCACCAGGTCAAACGGCTCGCAACCGTATTCCACCAGGGTCAGCAATTCTTCAAGGTTTTGTACCGGCGCCACTCGGTAGTAATCGAGCTGATTGAACAGCCGTTCGACTTTCATCCGATGGAAATGCTGCTCATCGGCGATCAGGATTCGTAAGGCTTTGTTCGGCATCGTGGCCCCCATGAGAGTGAAAATCGTGAGGGCGCAAGGCTACGGAACACTGACGGATGTATCTGTAGGACTTTTCCTAAAGATCACTTTCCGCCTTAAATCATTGAGTGGCTCAAAGATCAAAAGATCGCAGCCTTCGGCAGCTCCTACAGGGTGTACGCCGTCCCTATGTAGGAGCTGCCGAAGGCTGCGATCTTTTGATGTTGGCTTTATTGCCAGCCAAACCGGCGGATATAGAAGCCCTTCACCGCCTGGGTCAGGCCCATGTACGCCAGCAAAATCACCGGCAGGAACACGAAGTACAGCGACGGCAGTGCCTGCAGTTTGAAGTAGTGTGCCAGCGGCCCCATCGGCAGGAAGATCCCGACCGCCATGATGATCCCGGTCATGACCATCAACGGCGTAGCCGCACGGCTTTGCAGGAACGGGATCTTCGGCGTACGGATCATGTGCACGATCAGCGTCTGGGTCAGCAACCCCACCACGAACCAGCCGGACTGGAACAGCGTCTGGTGGTCCGGGGTATTGGCGTCGAACACGTACCACATCAAAGCAAACGTGGTGATGTCGAAGATCGAACTGATCGGGCCGAAGAACAGCATGAAGCGCCCGACGTCGGCCGGCTGCCAGCGCTGGGGCTTTTTCAGCATCTCGGCATCGACGTTATCGAACGGGATGGCGATCTGCGAAATGTCATAGAGCAGGTTCTGCACCAGCAGGTGCATCGGCAGCATCGGCAGGAACGGGATAAACGCACTGGCCACCAGCACCGAGAACACGTTGCCGAAGTTCGAACTGGCGGTCATTTTGATGTACTTGAGCATGTTGGCGAAGGTCCTGCGTCCTTCCAGCACACCCTCCTCCAGCACCATCAGGCTCTTTTCCAGCAGGATGATGTCGGCCGCCTCCTTGGCGATGTCCACCGCGCTGTCCACCGAAATACCAATGTCGGCCGCCCGCAGCGCCGGGGCGTCATTGATGCCGTCACCCATGAAACCGACCACGTGGCCGTTGCCTTTGAGCAAGCGGACGATGCGTTCCTTGTGTGACGGCGTCAGTTTGGCAAAGACGTTGGTGGTCTCCACGGCCAGCGCCAGTTCGGCGTCGCTCATGCGCTCGACGTCGCTGCCCATCAACAGGCCTTGCTGCTCCAGGCCGACTTCGCGGCAGATCTTGGCGGTCACCAGCTCGTTGTCGCCGGTCAGCACTTTTACCGCAATGCCGTGTTCGGCCAATGCGCGCAGGGCCGGCGCGGTGCTTTCCTTGGGCGGATCGAGGAATGCGACGTAGCCGATCAGGGTCATTTGCTGCTCGTCGGCGAGGCTGTAAACCGACTGTTCCTTGGGCGTGTGCCGCGCCGCCACGGCCACCACGCGCAGACCTTCCTCGTTGAAGGAGGCGGTCACTTCGCGAATCCGCGTCAGCAGTTCTTCAGTCAGCGGTTCGTCGTTTTCACCATGACGAACCCGGGTGCACACCGCGAGGATTTCCTCCACGGCGCCTTTGCACACCAGCAAGTGATGCTGTTGATCATGCTCGGCGACCACCACCGACATGCGTCGGCGGTTGAAGTCGAACGGCACTTCATCGACCTTGGCGAACGCGGTGGCCACTTCCAGTTCACGGTGAACCTCGACGTGTTGCAGCACCGCAACGTCCAGCAGGTTTTTCAGGCCGGTCTGGTAGTAGCTGTTGAGGTAGGCCATTTCCAGCACCTCATCGGACTCTTCGCCCCAGACGTCCACATGCCGGGCGAGGAAGATTTTGTCCTGGGTCAGGGTGCCGGTCTTGTCGGTGCACAGCACGTCCATCGCGCCGAAGTTCTGGATCGCATCCAGGCGCTTGACGATGACTTTCTTGCGCGAGAGGAACACCGCACCCTTGGCCAGGGTCGAGGTGACAATCATCGGCAGCATTTCAGGGGTCAGGCCCACGGCGATGGACAGCGCGAACAGCAGCGCCTGCATCCAGTCACCCTTGGTGAAACCGTTGATAAACAGCACCAGCGGCGCCATCACGAACATGAAGCGAATCAGCAGCCAACTGACCTTGTTGACCCCGGTTTGAAACGAGGTCGGCGTGCGGTCAGTGGCGCTGACCCGCTGCGCCAAGGCACCGAAATAGGTGCTGTTGCCGGTGGTCAGGATCACCGCGATGGCCGCACCCGAGACCACATTGGTGCCCATGAACAGGATGTTGTCCAGGTCCAGCGGGTTACTGGTGTCGCTGTCTTGCTGACGGGGGAATTTTTCCACCGGCATCGATTCGCCGGTCATGGCAGCCTGGCTGACGAACAGGTCCTTGGCGCTGAGTACCCGGCAATCGGCCGGAATCATGTCGCCGGCCGAGAGCACGATCAGGTCGCCAGGCACCAGTTGCTTGATCGGCAGTTCGATGCGCTGCGCCCCCTGGCGCATGACCGTCGCGGTGTTGCTCACCATCGCCTTTAGCGCGTCAGCGGCCTGGTTGGACTTGGCTTCCTGCCAGAACCGCAGCAAGGTCGAGAGCACCACCATGGAGAAAATCACCACGGCGGCTTTCACGTCCTCGGTCAGCCAGGAGATAAACGCCAACAAGGTCAGCAACAGGTTGAACGGGTTTTTGTAGCAGTGCCACAAGTGAACCCACCACGGCAGCGGCTGCTCGTGCTCGACCTCGTTAAGGCCGTATTGCTCGCGCAGGGCCTCGGCTTCGAGCTCGCTCAAACCATCGGTGTGGCTGCCGAGTTTGTCCAGCAATGGACCGGTGTCACTGTTGGCGGCAGACACCAGGGTTTGCGCCAGGGTGGGCGGTACTTCACGGCTGACCGTGGTGTCTGTGAAGCTTTCCAGCAAGGCCAGGCGACGAAAGTGCCGGGCGATGTGGCGGGTGCGCAGGAATCCGGCGAAGAATTCCTTGAGCAAGGTCAGGTTCATGGCAGTTGCCCCCCAGGGTCGGCCAGGAAACCGTCGAGCAGGCGTGTCGAGTCGCCGCGATGACGACGGGCACGTCGAACATCACACGATTCAGTGTCGATGAGAGGACATCAGGACGGCCCAGCACTGGCCGCGATAGAGAATGCCGCTACTCGCTTTTCAGCAAGAAAACGGCACAAAAAGACTGCGCGTTATCTTGCCGAGAAAATGCCGGTTACTGAAACCGGCCGACTACTGTCACTCGAACAAGTACCCACTGTGGGTCTCCGCTATTGAAGAAATCGCGCGAAGCTTACGCGCCGATGTAAGGAGAGTAAACGACGCTGGGGCGTGTGCCGGGGGAATCTCGGGGTTCTTCAGGAAGGGTTCAGGATTGAAGATTTGCGGTGTTCTTTTTGGCCCCTTCGCGAGCAAGCCCGCTCCCACATTTGTCCTGCGAACACAGGTCCATTGTGGGAGCGGGCTTGCTCGCGAAGGCGGCCTGACAGCCGCCACAAATCTTAACTGGCAGTGGCCAGCAACAAGTCCATCACCGAACGGCTGTGCCCACGGTTTTTGCCATGGTCATACAGGGAGCCGGCAATCTCATCAGCCCGAATCGGCAGGATCGACAGCAAGGTGTCGCTCAAGCCGTGGCTGGCCTGGCAGAAGCCCTGCATGTAGATGCCAGCCTTGCAGCGCTCGTCGGTGATCAGTTTGTAGTTGCGATCGACTTCGAAATCACCGAGGTACTGTTCCAGCGGCGCCAGCAGTTTGCGGTGCATCTGACGCTCGTAACCGGTGGCGAGTACCACGGCGTCGTAATGACGAACCGTGACTTCACCGGTGGCGTTGTTGCGCACGATCAGTTCGATACCGTGCTCGGTGGCGGCGGCTTTTTCGATGGTGGTCAGGGCGCGGAACGCATGACGGGCAACCCCCGAAACCTTCTGGCGATAGAAGATGCCGTAGATGCGTTCGATCAGGTCGATGTCCACCACCGAGTAATTGGTGTTGTGGTACTCGTTGACCAGACGCTCGCGCTCGCTGCTCGCTTGCTGGAACACCAGGTCGGTGAACTCCGGCGAAAACACTTCGTTGACGAACGGGCTGTCATCCGCCGGTTTCAGGGCCGAGCCGCGCAGGATCATGTCCACTTGCACCGACGGGAAGCTGTCGTTCAAATCGATAAAGGCTTCCGCCGCGCTCTGCCCGCCGCCGATGATCGCGATGCTCATCGGTTGATTGTTCACGCACGGCTGCTGGGCCATTTGCGCCAGGTATTGGGAATGGTGGAAGACTCGGCTGTCGTCCTTCAGCGCTTTGAACGCTTCAGGAATACGCGGTGTACCGCCGGCGCTGACGACCACCGAGCGAGTGGTGCGGACGTGCTGATGACCCTGTGTATCACGGGAAATCACCCGCAACGCCTCGATCTGCTGCTGGTGCAGCACCGGCTCGATGGTCAGCACTTCTTCGCCGTAACGGCTCTGTTCGGTGAACTGCCCGGCGACCCAGCGCAGGTAGTCGTTGTACTCCATGCGGCACGGATAGAACGTGCCCAGGTTGATGAAGTCCACCAGGCGGCCGTGATGCTTGAGGTAATTGACGAACGAGTACGGGCTGGTCGGGTTGCGCAGGGTCACCAGGTCCTTGAGGAAGGAAATCTGCAACTCGCTCTGGGTCACCAAGGTATTGCCGTGCCAGCGGTAGTCGGCCTGCTTGTCGAGAAACAGTACATCCAGCTCACCCTGATTCGCCGAGCGCTCTTGCAGAGCGATGGCCAGCGCCAGGTTCGACGGGCCGAAACCAATGCCGATCAGGTCGTGAACGATGGGCGATGCAATTGCCTGTGTCATTTCCAGTGTCCTCTGGATGAACCCCTCAACCGTGGGGATAAAGCCTGGGTGACCTGACCGGCCTTAGGCAGGACAGCAGATCGTCTGTTGAGTAGGAACGAGGACAATGAAAAAAAATTTAATCGGATGGGATCAATGGGCGTCCCACTGCTTGATTCGCACCCGGCAGTGTTTCATGGCATTGACGATGTGCTTCTCCACCAGCGCCCGGGAAATGCCCAGCCGTTCGGCGATTTCAGGATGCGACAGACCATCGATCTTGCGCAGCAGGAAGCTCTCACGGCACAACCGTGGCAGTTCGGCCAAGGCACGCTGGAGCATTTCCAGGCGCTGGCCGTGGTCAAGGCAATTGTGTGGCGAGGGGATGAAGTAGCGTTCTTCGGTATCGAGCACTTCCAGGGATTCGACCTGACGCAGGGCATTGCGCCGATGGTCGTCGATCACCAGATTGAGTGCAGTGCGATAGAGAAACGCCCGGGGCTGCTCGATCGGCGTGTCGCTGGAACGCTCCAGTACCCGCACATAGGCGTCATGCACCACATCTTCGGCCACCTGACGGTTGCCCAGCTTGGCGTTCAGGAAACACACCAGCTCGCGATAGTAGTTTTCCAACATGACTCCCGACCGCAGGGAGTGCGGCTTCTGTCCTTGAGCCAGATCCGCGACCGCCGAATGGGCAATGGCACGATGATGGCGATTTGAGCCGCGTAATTTATAGTAATTCTCATATAGATTTAAAGTACTGATTCGGTTTGCCCGACAAATAGTGCGGCGCTATACCTGTAACTCTGTGTGTCCGCGCTTAAATTCCGCCCTTATCTCCTCGTTTACAGGACAGCTCCCCGTGTCTGTCGCTCTGCGACAGCGTTCGGCTGTCGCCCAGATGGGCGCGCCGCCTGAACGACGGGCCGATTTCCTTTGGCCGGAACCCTGCATGAAACGTCCCCGACACACCCGACGCGCCCTGCTTGTAGCCCTGTGTCTGATCCCCGTTATCGCCGTCGCCGCCTGGCAAATCATCCCGCCCGGCCGCGATCAGCTCGCCACGGTTCAAGTCAGTCGCGGCGACATTGAAAGCAGCGTCACCGCCCTGGGCACCCTGCAACCGAGGCGTTACGTCGACGTCGGCGCCCAAGCGTCGGGGCAGATCCACAAGATTCATGTGGAGGTTGGCGACGTGGTCAAGGAAGGCGATCTGCTGGTGGAGATCGACCCGTCGACCCAGCAAGCCAAACTCGACGCCGGGCGTTTTTCCATCGACAACCTCAAGGCCCAGCTCCAGGAGCAACGAGCGCAGCACGAACTGGCCCGGCAGAAATTCCAGCGCCAACAACATCTGGCTGCCGGCGGCGCCACCCGCGACGAAGACGTGCAAACCGCTCAAGCCGAACTGCGCGCCACCCAAGCTCGCGTTGATATGTTCCAGGCGCAGATCCGCCAAGCCCAAGCCAGCCTGCGCAGTGATCAGGCAGAACTCGGCTACACGCGAATTTATGCACCAATGAACGGAACGGTCGTAGCCCTCGACGCCCGGGAAGGCCAAACGCTCAACGCTCAGCAGCAGACACCGTTGATTTTGCGCATTGCCAAACTGTCGCCGATGACGGTTTGGGCCGAGGTCTCGGAAGCCGACATCGGCCATGTCAAACCCGGCATGAACGCCTGGTTCACCACCCTCAGTGGCGGCAACCGCCGCTGGAACAGCACGGTGCGGCAGATCCTGCCGATCCCGCCCAAACCGCTGGACCAGACCAGCCAGGGCGGCGGCAGCCCCGCCAGTTCGAGTAAAAGCGGCACCGGTCGCGTGGTGCTCTACACCGTATTGCTCGACGTCGACAACGCCGACAACGCCTTGATGGCGGAAATGACCACCCAGGTTTTCTTCGTCTCTAACCAGGCGAAAAACGTCCTCACCGCACCGATTGCCGCATTGCAGGGCGGCACGCAGCCCGACAGCCAGACTGCCCGGGTCGTCGCCAAAAACGGTGACATCCAGCAACGGACCGTGCGCACCGGCATCAGTGATCGCCTCAAAGTGCAGATCCTCGATGGCCTCGACGAAGGCGATCACCTGTTGATCGGCCCGGCTGACGGGAGTGGCGGCTAAATGCTGACGCCTCTGATCGACCTGCAAGATATCCGCAAGGCCTATGGCGGTGGCGACGCTCCGGAAGTTCACGTGTTGCGCGGCATCGACCTGTCGATTCATGCCGGCGAGTTCGTCGCGATTGTCGGCGCTTCCGGTTCCGGCAAATCGACGCTGATGAACATTCTCGGCTGCCTCGACCGACCGACCTCGGGCGAATACCGCTTCGCCGGGGAAAACGTCGCCGGGCTCGACAGCGATGAACTGGCCTGGCTGCGCCGCGAGGCGTTTGGCTTTGTGTTCCAGGGTTATCACCTGATCCCGTCCGGCTCGGCCCAGGAAAACGTCGAGATGCCGGCAATCTACGCCGGCATCCCGGCGGCCGAACGCCACGCCCGCGCCGCCGCCCTGCTCGACCGCCTCGGATTGGCCTCGCGAACCGGCAACCGTCCGCATCAGCTCTCCGGCGGCCAGCAGCAACGGGTGTCGATTGCTCGCGCCTTGATGAACGGCGGCCACATCATCCTCGCCGACGAACCCACCGGCGCCCTCGACAGCCATAGCGGCGCCGAGGTCATGACCTTGCTCGACGAACTGGCGAGCCAGGGCCACGTGGTGATCCTCATTACCCACGACCGCGAAGTCGCGGCGCGGGCCAAGCGCATCATCGAAATCCGCGATGGCCTGATCATCAGCGACAGCGCCCACGACGACCCGACGGTGCAAACCTCGGCCAACCCCGGCGCGTTGCAAGCGGTGGATTTGCGCAAGCGCCTCAGCGAAGGCGCCGAGGCCACCGGGGCCTGGAAAGGCGAGCTGGTGGATGCGGTGCACGCGGCATGGCGGGTGATGTGGATCAACCGTTTCCGCACCGCCCTGACGTTGCTCGGGATCATCATCGGCGTGGCATCGGTGGTGGTGATGTTGGCGGTCGGCGAAGGCAGCAAGCGCCAGGTCATGGCGCAAATGGGCGCTTTCGGCTCGAACATCATTTACCTCAGCGGCTCGGCGCCGAACCCGCGCACCCCGCCCGGAGTCGTCACCCTGGCGGACGTCGCCGCGCTGGCCAGCCTGCCGCAAGTGAAGCGGATCATGCCGGTCAACGGCGCCGAGGCCGGCGTGCGTTACGGCAACGTCGACCACATGAGTTACGTCGGCGGCAATGACACCAATTTCCCGGCGATCTTCAACTGGCCGGTGGTTCAGGGCAGCTACTTCACCGAGGCCGATGAAAAGAACGCCGCAGCGGTCGCGGTGATCGGGCACAAGGTGCGGAGCAAATTGCTCAAGGACGTGCCCAACCCCATCGGCCAATACATCCTGATCGAAAACGTACCGTTCCAAGTGATCGGCGTGCTCGCCGAAAAAGGCGCCAGTTCCGGCGACTCCGACAGCGACAACCGGATCGCCATTCCGTATTCGGCGGCCAGTGTCCGGCTGTTCGGCACCCACAACCCTGAATACGTGGCCATCGCCACGGCCGACGCGCGCAAGGTCAAGGAAGCGGAAGTCGCCATCCGCGAGTTGATGCTGCGCCTGCACGACGGCAAGCAGGATTTCGAGCTGACCAACAACGCGGCGATGATCCAGGCCGAAGCCCGGACCCAGAACACCCTGTCGCTGATGCTTGGCTCGATTGCCGCGATCTCGCTGCTGGTGGGCGGCATCGGCGTGATGAACATCATGCTCATGACCGTGCGCGAGCGGACCCGCGAGATCGGCATTCGCATGGCCACTGGCGCCCGTCAGCGCGACATCCTGCGCCAGTTCCTCACCGAAGCGGTGATGCTCTCGGTGGTCGGCGGTATTGCCGGGATTGGTCTGGCGCTGCTCGTCGGCGGCGTGCTGGTGCTCAGCGAAGTGGCCGTCGCGTTTTCCTTGATGGCGGTGCTCGGCGCTTTCGGCTGCGCCCTCGTTACCGGTGTTGTCTTCGGCTTCATGCCGGCCCGCAAAGCTGCCCGGCTCGACCCGGTCACGGCCCTTACCAGTGAATGATCGATCTATGAAGCCGCAATTGAGTCTGTTGACCCTCTGCCTGCTGCTCGGTGCGTGCGGCAGCCCTGCCCCGCGCCCGGACAGCGGCCTGACAACCCCCGCCACCTGGCAATCACTCCACAGCGAAAGCGCCGCGTACAGCAATGCGCAATGGTGGACCCGGTTTGGCAGCCCGCCACTGGATCGTTTGATCGAACAGGCGCGGGTCGGCAGTTTCGACCTCGCGGCCGCTGTCGCTCGCGTGCGTCAGGCCCAGGCCGGCACGGTGATTGCCGGCGGCTCGTTGCTGCCGGAGGTGACGGCCGGAGCGAACGCCAATCGTCAGAAACTGATACGCGGCAAGGGCTACAGTCAGCTCGATGCCGACAGCAGCAACAACGCGGTGGATTACTTCGACGCCAATCTCAGCGCCACCTATGAAATCGACTTCTGGGGCGGTAAACGCGCGTCCCGCGACAGCGCGCAGTTCGGGCTGAAGGCCAGCGAGTTCGACCAAGCCACGGTGGAACTGACCTTGCTCAGCAGCGTGGCCAACAGCTACGCGCACACCCTATCGCTGCGGGAACAAGGGCGAATTGCCGAACTCAACCTGGCCAATGCCCAGAGCGTTTTGAAACTGGTGCAAACGCGCTTCGATTCAGGTTCTGCCACTGCTCTGGAACTGGCCCAGCAGAAAAGCCTGGTCGCGGCGCAGCAACGGCAATTGCCGGCGGTGCAGCAACAAGCCCAGGACGCGCTGATCAGCCTCGCCGCCCTCCTCGGCCAGCCGATTCAGCAACTGACACCCATCGACGAATCCTTCGATCACTTGCAGTGGCCGGTCATCGGCACCGGCGTGCCCAGTGAGTTGCTGACCCGCCGTCCGGACATTGCCCGCGCCGAAGCGCAACTGGCCGCCGCCCAGGCCGACGTCACTGTCGCCCGCGCCGCCATGCTGCCGGCTGTAACCCTGAGCGCCAGCCTCGGTTCGGGCGCCAACAGTGCCGGCGATATCATGCGCAGCCCGTTTTACAACCTCACAGCTGGCCTGCTGGCGCCGATCTTCAACAACGGCCGCCTCGGTGCCGAACGCGACAAAGCCACGGCGCGCCAGCAAGAACTGTTGGAGATCTATCGTGGGGCAATCATCAACGGCTTTGCCGACATCGAAAAAGCCCTGAACAACATTCGCGGGCTGGATGAACAGCGCAAGTGGCAAAGCGAAGAATTGAGCCAGGCGCAAACCGCGTTCAGCATTGCCCAAAGCCGTTATCAGGCGGGTGCCGAGGACTTGCTGACGGTGCTGGAGACCCAGCGCACGTTGTATGCGGCGCAGGATCTGAATGTGCAACTGAAACTGGCGCGGGTGCAGGCCAGTGTGGCGTTGTACAAAGCGTTGGGAGGTGGGTGGCAGGCGATGTGATGCGCTGAATGTTCGGACGCCTTCGCGAGCAAGCCCGCTCCCACAGTTGATCTCCGGTATTCACAAATTATGTGTTTGCCTTAGATCCAGTGTGGGAGCGGGCTTGCTCGCGAATGAAGGGTAACGCGGTGTCAGGCCTGGTTTTCTTTGGCCTTCAAATTCCGCGCATACCACGGTCGTTTCGGCACGCGGCGGAACAGGTCGGCGAGTTTCTTTTCGTCGCTGCCGAAGGTAATGCGCAGCGCCAGTTTCATGGTTTCCGGGTCCATTTCCACTGACTTGCCGACCTGCAATCCCGGCGTGGTGCTGCAACCGTGGGTCACCGGACCGAGCCAAGGGTCATCGACTTCAACCCAGCGCCCCGGGGCAAACCAATGCACGCCGTTGACTTCCAACCGGCTGACTTCACCCGGATGGAAACGCTCGTGCGCACGGAACCAGTCTTCAATCCGATCATCGATCCAGCCATGAAAGTGCCAGAACACCGGATTCACGTGGGACGAAAACGGATCACCCAAGAAATCGTTTTCCGGGGCAAACCAGCGCGCCGCAAAGTCGTCGAGATCGCGGGCAAGCGGCACTGGTTGACCGTTCGAAGGGTCCCGCGGCACGGACGCCCAGCGCATGTGCAGCCAGTCGTGCAAGCCCAGTTCCACTTCGGAACCGAACTGGCCAAGAGTCAGCTTCGACAGGTATTGCGGATCGCGGTACTGCGATTCCCAGACCTGGAAATTGCTTTGGTACGTCTCGGCCGTCTTGAGGTCGGCGACCCATTGCGTGTATTCGTCATCGCCTTCGGCCAGCCAGGTCGGCGGCAGCGATGTACCGTCGTGGTTGTCGAAGTACCGGGCGAAACCGGGGCGATCACGCAGCAGTTCTGGCTGCGGTAACGGAAAGTATTGCCAGGACGGCAAGTCCTGCATCGAGCGCGCAGTGCCGAGCATGTGCCGGTGCATGAAAAAGAAGTCGACCCCGGAACCGTTGCGATCCTTGCGCGCGCCGCGAGCATCGCGTTCGTTATCCCGAGGGCCGGGCTGCCAGCCGATGCCGCGCAGGGCATCGCGCTTGTCGTCGGACAGTGTGTGCCATTTGTCCCGGGACGCATGCCAGAGCTGGTGAAACAACCGATGCTCCGGCGACACCAGCCAGGCCAATAACGTCGGGTTCAACCCCGTTCGCTCGCGGGCTTCGGGGAAAATTCGTTTGACCGCGAGGAAGCGATTGTCCTGCATCGGCAGGGCCAACGGACGATCCAGTCGCAACACCCGGCCACTGAGGCTACCGCTGCCGGCATTACCAAACGCGGCCCAGACTTCATCGAGGTCCATGTTGAATTCGTAATCGGTGGTGCCATTGGCGCCGACCAGTCGCCAGCTCAACTGCGAGGCATTGGCGTCGGCCAGGTCGCCGACAATCCGATAACGCGGCACCTCACTGCTGCGCAAACGCTCGGCAGTGTCAAGAAAACCGCTGACTCCGCGCCCCTTGTGGCCAATGTCGATAAACACTTCGAGCCCGTCCCGTGGCACGCCGTCGAGGCCGGCATCGCGACCGTCGAAACGAATCGTCCAGACCCCGCGCAAGGAGTCGGCCAGGCGCTGACCGGCGACGTCCGCCACATCGAACGACGCCTCACCGGGGGTGATCGTCGGGTCCGGCCTCGTCCATTCGCGATGCCCATAAAAAGCTGCAGGCACGGCTGCGCCGGTCAGCGCCAGGCCCGCCATGAACCATCGTCGAGAAATCGTCATTGCCCTACCTGTGTCAGCCATGGAAGCAGGCTTTATCCAAGCTAGAACGTTCATCCCCCCGAAAAATTTAAGAGCATCGCGAGCAAGCTCGCTCCCACATTTGATTTGTGTTCACCGCGGTCCAATGTGGGAGCGAGCTTGCTCGCGATGAGGCCCGAACAAACACCTAAATTCTTGCGTTAGCCACTCGTTCTTCCCAGATAGCCAAGGCCCCTGCGCCTGCACCGGGGCGGCGAACCTGACTGAGATGGCAATGATAAAACCACGTTCGAAAAAGGCTCTTTACATCGGCCTGCCGCTGGCCCTGGCGATCAGCGCCGGTGCAGGTTTTGCGGTTTGGGATCACTGGTTCAAAGACAACCCCGGTTATCCGCTCAAGGTGCTTCAGCAGGCCGATGAGTTGCACGAACGGATGCTCTCGTTCGACAGCCACATCACCGTGCCCCAGGAATTCGGCACCACTGGCAACGAAATCGACAAGGACGGCAGCGGCCAGTTCGACCTGGTCAAGGCCAATCGCGGACGCCTGTCCGGTGCAGCCCTGACGATTTTCGGCTGGCCGGAACTGTGGAACGGCCCCAACGCGCCGCACAAACCCACCGCCGGGTTCGTCGCCGAAGCGCGTAACCAGCAAGAAGTCCGCTACAAAATCATCTCCGGCATGGTTCGCGACTTCCCCAATCAAGTCGCCATCGCCTACACCCCGGCCGACTTCCGGCGCCTGCACGGCGAAGGCAAGTTTGCGATTTTCATCAGCATGCTCAACGCCTATCCGCTGGGACATGACCTGAACCTGCTGGACTTGTGGGCCGCTCGCGGCATGCGCATGTTCGGCTTCAGTTACGTAGGCAACAACGACTGGGCCGACTCCTCGCGCCCGCTGCCGTTCTTCAATGATTCGCCGGATGCCCTGGACGGTTTGTCAGACATTGGCAAGCAAGCTGTGCAGCGCTTGAATGACCTCGGCGTGATCATCGACGTGTCGCAGATGTCGACCAAAGCCTTGGAGCAAGTCGCGCAATTGAGCCGCACACCACTGGTGGCCTCACACTCGGCGCCACGGGCGATGGTCGATATTCCGCGCAACCTCAGCGACAAGGAATTGCAGCTGATCAAGAACAGCGGCGGCGTGGTGCAAATCGTCGGCTTCTCCCAGTACCTGCGACCGCTGAGCCAACCGACCCAGGACAAACTCAACGCCCTGCGCGCCCGCTTCGATCTGCCGCCGCTGCCTAACATGGCCTACGCCTTGATGCCGGGCGACCCGATTATTGCCGCGTGGTCCGAGCAGAAGTTCGGCGAGTACGCCAGTCAGCTCTACGCGATCCTCGACGAAGAACCGAAGGCCAGCCTCAAGGATTTGGGCGACGCCATCGAATACACCGTGCGCAAGATCGGCATCGATCACGTCGGCATCAGCTCCGACTTCAACGAAGGCGGCGGCGTCAAAGGCTGGGAGAACGTCGGCGAAATCCGCAACGTCACCGCCGAGCTGCTGTCGCGCGGTTACTCCGAGGCCGACATCGCCAAGCTCTGGGGCGGCAACTTTCTGCGGGTCTGGGATCAGGTGGAAAAAGCCGCCAAACCCGCCCTGATTTCTGCTCGGGAAGCCAGCAAGCCATGAGTAATCGTCGAGACTTTCTCAAACAGGCCGGGATCCTCGCCGCCGCGCTGCCATTGGGCGCCGGCCTGCAAAATGTCGCCAGCGCCGCCACCCTCGCGCCGCTACCTCGGGACAAATGGGCGCAGTTGCGCCAGTTGTTCAACCAGGACCCGAACTACATGCACTTCTCCAATTTCCTGATCACCACCCACCCAAAACCGGTGCGTGAGGCGATCGAGATGCACCGCGCCGCGCTGGATAAAAATCCGGGGCTGGCAATGGATTGGGATCTGGGCGTTATCGAACAGCGCGAAGAAGACGTGCGGGTCTGGGCCGGCAAATACCTGCAAGCCGATGCCAGGCAAATCGCCCTGACCGGCAGCACCACCGAAGGCCTGGCGATGATTTACGGCGGCGTGCACGTGCGCCTGGATCAGGAAATCCTCACCACCGTCCACGAACACTACGCGACCCACACCATCCTCCAATTGCGCACGCAACGAGACGGCACCAAGGTGCGCAAGATCGCGCTGTTCAAGGACCCGCAGACCGTCACCCAGGAAGAAATCCTCGCGTCCATCGACCGCAGCATCAAACCCGAAACCCGGGTGCTCGGCATGACCTGGGTGCAATCCGGCAGCGGCGTGAAAACCCCGATCAGCGAGATCGGCGCCCTGGTGGACAAGCACAACCGCCATCGCTAGGACGAGGATCGGATCATCTACCTGGTCGACGGCGTGCACGGTTTTGGCGTCGATGACCTGAGCTTCCCGGCGATGAACTGCGACTTCTTTATTGCCGGCACCCACAAATGGATGTTTGGCCCCCGTGGCACCGGCATCGTGTGCAGCCGCAGCACCGAGGTCAAGTACGTCACGCCGATCATCCCGACCTTCTCCGAAGCCGAGCATTTCTCCACCACCATGACCCCCGGTGGGTATCACGCCTTCGAGCATCGCTGGGCACTGAGCGAAGCCTTCAAGTTGCACCTGCAACTCGGCAAGGCCGAGGTTCAGGCGCGCATCCATGAACTGAACAGCTACCTGAAAAAACGCCTGCAAGAACGCCCGCAGATCGAACTGGTCACGCCGCTCAGTCCCGAACTGTCCGCCGGTTTCACCTTCTTCCGGGTCAAGGGCAAGGACAGTGGCAAAGTCGCCGCCTACCTGATGGCCAACCGCGTGGTCTCGGACGCCGTCGAACGCGACGTCGGGCCGGTGATTCGCACCGCACCGGGCCTGCTCAACACCGAAGCGCAAATCGACCAGATGCTGGCCGTGCTCGACAAAACCCTTTAACCCCAGACGCTGCCTTTTACCCTTTATCGAGATCAATGATGAACAGTGACCTGCGTAGTTTTTCCTTGAAGGCACTCCCGGCCCTGCTGTTGGCCGCTTTGGCCGCCAGCCTGATGCCGGGCGCGGCCCAGGCCGCCGCCCCGGCGCAACCGGGCAAGGTGTTCAAGGATTGCAAGGACTGCCCGGAAATGGTCGTGCTGCCCACCGGCACTTTCACCATGGGCACCCCGGAAGATGAAGTCGGTCGCGAACCCGATGAAGGCCCGCTGCACCCGGTGACCTTCGCCACGCCGGTGGCGATCAGCCGCTTCCAGGTATTGAAAGGCGAATGGGACGCCTACATCCACGACAGCGGTTACGTGATGCCCGACGGCGATACCCGCCCGGGCCGTGAATGCAAGGCTGGCATCCCGCGCTACGAATACACCGCCAAACACCCGGCCGTGTGCATGGACTTCCCCGAGGCCAACGCCTACGTGGCGTGGCTGTCGAAGAAAACCGGGCAGAATTATCGACTGGTCAGCGAGTCCCTGCGCGAGTACGCGGCCCGTGGCGGCACCAGCGGTCCGTTCCCCTTCCCGTTCGATGAAGGCAAGGAATACAGCATCGCCAAACACGCCAATACCTACGGCGCGGCAGACGGCTACAACTTCACCTCGCCGGCCGGCAGCTTCCCGCCCAACGCCTTTGGCGTGTACGACATGCACGGCAACGTCTACGAATGGACCGCCGATTGCTTCAACGATGACTACGTCGGCGCCCCGAGCGACGGCAGTGCCTGGCTGACCGGCAAGTGCGAATACCGGCGCATGCGCGGCAACGACTGGAGCGAAGCCCCGGTGTTCTCGCGCTCCGGCAACCGCAACGCCACCTCCCCGGATGACCGTGGCGACTGGCTAGGCTTTCGCGTAGCCCGAGACCTGTAAGGTCTAAATGTGGGAGCGAGCTTGCTCGCGATAGCGGTGGGTCAGGCGAGATTTTTTTCGCAGGAAGACCGCTTTCGCGAGCAAGCCCGCTCCCACAGGGGATCTGTGTCGTGCGCAAATTCTGCGACCACTGGAGATCTAATGTGGGAGCGGGCTTGCTCGCGAAGGCGGATGGTCAGCCAACAGGATGCGGACTGACACACCCACTTCGCGAGCAGGCTCGTCCCCACCCATCGCCAGACCTGTAAGAAACCCGTGCGCGGCTAAATCGCCGCTCACGGGTTTCGTCTTTTAAGCAGCCAAACTCTTGAACCATTGCCCTTAGCGGCACCAGAAGCGGAAACCTCCATGACCTCAAATTCCCGCGGAGCCATCAGTGAAGTCCTCGGCCTGCTCAAGCCATTCCGGGTCATCGTTGTGGTGTCGATCGCGCTCGGCATGCTCGGCGGCCTCAGCATCACCGCGTTGCTGGCGACCATCAATGACGCCTTGAACGCCGACGGCAGCCCGACACCCCGGGTACTGCTGACGTTTGTCGGCCTGTGCGTGGTGGCGTTGCTGACGTCGATCCTGTCGGACATCGGCACCAACCACGTCGGGCAGAACATCATTGCCGGGCTGCGCAAAAACCTGGGCGAAAAAGTCCTGCGCGCGCCGATTGAACAGATCGAACGCTTTCGCAGCTATCGGCTGATTCCGGTGCTGACCCACGACGTCGATACCGTCAGCGATTTCGCGTTTTCCTTTGCGCCGCTGGCGATTGCGATCACCGTCACCCTCGGTTGCCTGGGCTACCTGGCCTGGCTGTCGCTGCCGATGTTCGCCTTGCTGATGGTGGCGCTGGTGATCGGCACACTGGTTCAACTGGTTGCACGGACCAAGGGCATTCAGGGTTTCGAGGCCGCTCGCGCCGCCGAAGACGAACTGCAAAAACACTACAGCGCGATTGCCGATGGTGCCAAAGAACTGCGCATCCATCGTCCGCGCCGCCAGCGCATGTTCAGCCAACGCATCGAAGCCACGGCCGACTACATCTGCAACACGCACATCCGCGCAGTGAACACCTTTGTGGTGGCCAAGACCCTCGGCTCAATGTTGTTTTTCGTGGTGATTGGCCTGGCGCTGGTGCTGCAATCGTTCTGGCTGGGCACCGATAAAGCCGTGCTCAGTGGCTTCGTGCTGGTGCTGCTGTACATGAAAGGCCCGCTGGAATACCTGGTGACCACCCTGCCCGTCGTGAGCCGCGCCAACATCGCGTTCAAGCGCATCGCCGATCTGGCGGAACAGTTTTCCTCGCCGGAGCCACACCTGCTGCTCAGCGACAAAGCCGCGCCGAAACCGCTGGTCGAACACCTGGAGTTGCGCGACGTGCACTACGCCTTCCCAGCCGTCGACGGCAGCAAGCCCTTTGCCCTCGGCCCGGTCAACCTGTCAATCGCACAAGGCGAAATCGTCTTTATCGTCGGCGAAAATGGCGGCGGCAAGACCACACTGATCAAGTTGCTGCTGGGGCTCTACGCGCCACAGGGTGGCGAAATCATCCTCAACGGCGCGCCGGTCATGGCCGAAAATCGTGACGACTATCGCCAGTTGTTCACCACGATTTTTGCCGACTACTACCTGTTCGATGAACTGGTGCAGGGCGATCAGGAAATTCCGGAAGACGCCAACCGCTACCTGGAACGCCTGGAAATCGCCCACAAAGTCACGATCCGCGACGGCGCCTTCAGCACCACCGACCTGTCCACCGGCCAGCGCAAACGCCTGGCGCTGTTAAACGCCTGGCTGGAAGAACGCCCGGTGCTGGTGTTCGACGAATGGGCCGCCGACCAGGACCCGGCCTTCCGCCGCATCTTCTACACCGAACTGCTGCCGGAACTGAAATACCTGGGCAAGACCATCATCGTTATTTCCCACGACGACCGTTACTTCGATGTCGCAGACCAATTGGTGCGGATGGAAGCGGGTCGGGTCATCAGCGAAAAAGCGCCGGTCGCGACCGCCTGAGCCCTTTGCGAGAAACTTCATGAACGAATTGCTTGATGATGATCTGCTGGCGCTGCTGATGGCCGATGCCGCATGCGATGAACCCTGCGCGATGACGCAGCGACTGGACCGGGCGCCGCTGTCGTTTGCCCAGCAACGCCTGTGGCTGGAGCAACAACGGGCGCCGGACAGCTCCGCCTATAACTTGCCTCGCGCGTTGCGCCTGACTGGCGAACTGAATATCGAAGCGTTGGAAGTGGCGCTGAATCGCGTGATTGATCGGCATGACATTCTGCGCACAGCTTTCACTGAGCTTGATGGCGTGCCGACGCAAGTGGTCGAGCGTCAGGCTCGGCTGACGTTGCATCGTCAGGACCTCACGGCGCTCGATATTCAGGCCCGTGCCGATGAACTGGCGCAGCGTATCCAGAGCCAGGCCACGCAAGCCTTCGACCTGAGCCAGGCACCGCTGATTCGCGCGACGCTGCTCAAGACCGACACGCGTGAATATATGCTGCTGCTGAACATGCATCACATCGTTTCCGACGCCTGGTCCAACGGGATTCTCATGCAGGACCTGTCCCGCGCTTACGCCCAGGCCTGCGTCGGCGATGATTCAACCCTGCCGCCGCTGACAATGCAGTACGCCGACCACACCGATTGGCAGCGTGGCGAATACCTCGACAGTGCCGCGTGCACCCGCAGCGGCGAGTATTGGCGTGAATACCTGGGCAGCGAATTGCCGGTGCTCGAATTGCCTCAAGACATCGCCCGCGCCACCGGTCAGCAGCATTTGGCCGGCCGTTTTCAATGGACGCTAGAGCCGGCCCTGAGCCAGGCCTTCAACGCCTTCTGCCAGCGACAAGGTTTGACCCCGTTTGTGGTCGCGCTGGGCGTCTGGCAGTTGCTGCTCGGGCGCTACAGCAATCAAAACGACTTCACCGTCGGCGTGCCCAACGCCAACCGCAATCGCGGCGAAACCCAGGAACTGGTCGGCTTCTTCGTCAGCAGCCAGGTCTACCGCGCGCGCCTCGATTCGACTCAACCGGTTGCTGATTTTCTCCAGGACCTGCGCGGGCAATCCCTCGCGGCGCTGGAGCATGCCGATTACCCGCTGGAGCTGATGCTCGATCAACTGCAACGACCGGGCGCCCAGAGCGCCAATCCGTTGTTCCAGGTGCTGTTCAACTGGCGCACCGGCGGCACCGAGACGCAGCCCGTTGAATGGGACGGCTTGGCGCTGGAGTTTCTCGACGCCGGTGAGAACCAGGCGAAATTCGACCTGTCGCTGGACATCGACTATTCAAACCAAGGCCTGACCGGGACCTTCGAATTCAGCCGCGACCTCTACCATCCGGCGACCATCGAACGGATGGCCGGGCATTGGCAGAACCTGTTGCGCGGGATCATCCAGGCACCGGAGCGTAGCCTCGGCGAACTGCAACTGCTGAGCGCGGACGAACAGCAACTGACCTTGGCTGACTGGAATCGCCAGCCAACCGTGCTGCCGCGCAAACAGTGCCTACATCAGTTGATCGAGGCCCACGCCGAGCACTCCGGTGATGCCATCGCCCTGAGCTTCGGCGAGCAACACATGAGTTACGCCGAGCTCAATCGCCAGGCCAATCGGCTGGCGCATCAACTGATCGGCGAAGGTGTCGGGCCGGACGTTCTGGTCGGCATTGCCGTGGAGCGCACGCCGCAAATGATCGTCGGCCTGCTGGCGATCCTCAAGGCTGGCGGCGCCTACGTGCCGCTGGACCCGGCCTACCCCGCCGACCGTTTGGCCTACATGATCGAGGACAGCGGCGTCGCACTCGTCCTGACCCAGACGCACCTGCGCGAACAGTTGACGCTGCCGGCCGACGTTCGCTGCCTGCTGCTTGAGCCATCGTCCACCGGCCCCGAGCACAACCCCGACGTCACAGTGCACCCGGACAACCTCGCCTATGTGATTTACACCTCGGGCTCCACCGGCAAACCGAAAGGCGCGCTGCTGCCCCATCACAACGTGGTGCGGCTGTTCCAGGCCACCGCCGGTTGGTTTGATTTCAATCACCGCGACGTCTGGAGCCTGTTCCACTCCTACGCCTTCGATTTCTCGGTGTGGGAGATTTTCGGCGCGCTGCTGCACGGCGGCCGGTTGGTCATCGTGCCGCACGCGGTCAGCCGCTCTCCGCAAGAGGTGTATGCGCTGCTGTGCGCGGAAAAAGTCAGCGTACTCAACCAGACGCCGTCAGCTTTCAAGCAGTTGATGCAGATCGCCTGCGAGCCGGGGCAACCGCTGACCCAACACCTGCGCTATGTGATTTTTGGCGGCGAAGCGATTGACGTGCAGAGCCTGCGCCCGTGGTTCGAACGCTTCGGTGATCGCGCGCCGCAACTGATCAACATGTACGGCATCACCGAAACCACCGTGCACGTGACCTACCGACCATTGTCGTTGAATGACCTGGATTCGAACGCCGCCAGCCCGTTGGGCGTGCCGATTGTCGACCTGTCGTGGTACGTGCTCGACCCGCACCTGAACCCGGTGCCCAAGGGTTGTGTCGGCGAGTTGTACGTTGGCCGCGCCGGTCTGGCGCGGGGTTACCTCAAACGCACCGACCTGACCGCGACCCGCTTCATTCCCGATCCGTTCGACCCGCTGCCCGGTGGGCG